>JGI12316J15309_10009409_pt1 | contig 57640 bp, 31 predicted proteins | sample MarCyaLeptolynsp_FD_15309 | JGI IMG/M metagenome (IMG submission 15309)
AAAAAATGACAAGAGTGGGAGTCGAACCCACGGCCTTTGGATTATGATTCCAACATTCTAACCACTAAACTACCCTGTCCTAAAAATAAGGCAAATGGACTCGAACCAATAATTTCGGCACCAAAAACCGATGTCTTGCCAATTAGACGATACCTTAATACTACTTTATATAAAATTTAAAAACGTAAATTTGCTATCGAGTTAATTGCAATAGATTCGCTATTTTCATTCCTATAAATAGCCACCGCAATTGCTAAAGCAATAACAACCTCTGCTGCTGCCACACATAAAATTAATAAAACAAGAATATCACCACACGGATCACACCAATATAAAGAAAAAATAATAAGCATTAAACTAATCCCTAATAACATAATCTCAATTGCCATTAAATAAATAAGAATATGCTTTCGAACAAACGCTAAACTAAAAATTCCAAAAATAAATAATAAAAACCCCGGCATCAATAAATAACCAATACTAATAGATTCTAAAATATTTTTACTAAAATGCTCTAAAAAATATGGAGAAGGCAAAAAATTAAAAATATAATCATGTAAATCAGGCACAATTCCGGGATAAGATTTTATTCCAAAATCCATATAACTATAATAAGATTCTGCACAACGCGGCCAAGCAGGATCTTTCTTAGTATAACCAAAAAAAAAAAACGGAGTATCAAAAGTACCAATGCATAAAAAATCATTAGGATAAACATCAAAACCATCTTTAGTTGTAACACCCCCAACATGAAATCAAAGAAACAAGTTTAAAATAAAAAAATTAAAACGAAAAGATAATAAAAAAAAAAAAAAATTATATATCTTTAACAATACAAATAATAAATAATTATAAAAACAAAAAAAATTAAAGGAATTAAAATTAAAAAAACAAACCTCTTTCATCCGATTAGTTAAAACAATCGCACCTAGCATAGGAACCAGCAAAATAAAACCAACTAAATACAAATACACAAAATAATATGTATATAAAAAATGACCTACATTATCCAATCCTAATCTAAAAAATAATTGTTTATTTAAAGTTAAAGAATCTGCAGCCGCATTTCAAGGATCACGCGAAGTAACACCAACTGGTATTGAATCCGCATTTCTAAAAATATATGAAGAATCAAAATTATCAGTAAGAAATAAATTAGGATCTGTACTACCAACAACATTAAAACTATCAAATAAAAGCAAATAAAACTCGCCCAAAATAAATAAAAATAAAAAAAAACCAAAAATTTTATACCAAAGCCTAGCCTTCGTATGCACAAAAAGCAGACTTTCTTTCCTAATATCCAGCATCATAATCACGAACACAAATAACATAGAAATAGCACCTATATATACGATCATAAAAGTTAAAGCAAGATATTCAACTTCCAATAACAAAATTAAAAAAGCAACATTTAAAAAAACTAAAACCAGATGCAAAATAGAATTCACAGGATTTGGTGTCAAAAATAAAAACAAAGTACTTAAAAGCGCCGCAATGCTAAATAAAAAATAAAACACGCCCCCCTCAGAAAAAAACCAAACACTAGAATTAGACATCGAAAAATTAGCAAGCTGCGAATACCAATAAACAAAACCATCCTCGTCTAAAGTAATTAAAGAATCTAAACTATTTTTAAAAAAAAAATTATAAAGAAAACCGCTAAATGCAAAATCATCATAAAAAATCCAAGACTGTAATAACTCTAAGCGCATATACTCAAAATCAACATCTCAAAGATCTGGGTTAGTATAAGGCACCCTATTTTGTCAAACAACCGCAGAAACCGTGGGCCTATTATCTATTGACAAAAATGGAACTAAATCTGAAAAATTACCAAGTTTTATCGAATTTTTTTTCACCAACCAAGATTCATATTCAGCAAAACTATCTACCTTAAAAAAAACAAAAAAAAGAAAACAACGATTAAAAAAAATTAAAAAATTACTCAGTTTTAAAAAAATATTAATTTTATAAAAAAAAGATAAAATATTCTCTTTAAAAAAAAAAAAAATATATATATATAAATAAACATATAAAAAATTAAACATTAAAATTAAAATATAAAAATGAGTATATTGGGAATTGAACCCAAGGCCAATGGTTTAAAAGACCACTGCTCTACCAACTGAGCTATACACTCCTTTAGAAGTATAACACAAAGTATAAATACTCAACATACCCAGTAAAAATAACAAAACCGATTAGCATACTTACAACATAATGATCAATATACCCTGTTTGTAATCTATTTATAAAAAAACTAAACCGAGAAATACCAAAACTTAAACCAGACGGGCCTAAAAACTCTAACCAACCTTTATCCAAATTTAAATAAGCATAATAATAAGCAAAATTAAAAGAAGGAAATACAAAAAAAGTATTATATATACTATCTATATATCATTTTTGTAATAAAAAATTATGAATTTCGAAACCCAAGGATCCTCATAAAAATTTATGAAACCAAGGAAAAAAAAAATCTTCATTTAAAAATAAATAAAAAAAAACAGAAAACATTGATAAAAAAAAAGGCAAATCCTTCATAAACCAAGAAACACCACCATGTAAATACTCATGCATTCAAAAAAAAGTACTAAAACCATTATAAATAGTAAAATCAATAAAAAATGAATGCAAAAAATAACCAGCAAATAAACTGCCTAAACCAAGTAAAAATAAAGGTAAATCTGTACTTAAGGAATTACTATCACCAAACAAATTTGCACCTAAAAAACGAACATATTTACGACTTCTACTTCAACTAACACCACCAAAAAAAGCACTATAAAGCAAACGCATTGAATAAAAAGATGTAAAAAAAGCAGAGATTAAACCTATTCAATAGGCAAAAAAACCACGACCACCAAAATGAACATACGCTAATTCAAGTATTAATTCTTTAGAATAAAAACCGCTTAAAAACGGGAAACCCATTAAAGCCAAGCTACCTAAAAACATATAAATAAATGTAGAAGGCATATAATTAATTAAACCACCCATCTTACGCAAATCCTGCTCGTCATTTAAAAAATGAATAATTACACCCGCACCTAAAAACAACAAAGCTTTAAAAAATGCATGAGTTGTTAAATGAAATAGCGCAACTGTATAATGCCCTAAGCTACATGATAAAACCATATAACCTAATTGACTACATGTTGAATAAGCAATAATTTTTTTTATATCATACTGCACCAAAGCTACACTAGCTCCAAATATACAAGTAAGCCCCCCAACAAAACATACAAAATTTAAAACCGATTCTGGAGCTAATGAAAATAAAGGACCTAACCGTATAAGTAAATAAACACCAGCAACTACCATCGTTGCAGCATGTAATAAAGCAGAAACCGGAGTAGGTCCTTCCATAGCATCTGGCAACCAAGTATGAAAGCCAAATAAAGCTGACTTTGCCATCGCAGCAAAAAACAAAAAAAAACATATTAATCCAATTAAATTTAAATCCCACCAAAAAAAAGAAACTTCTTTATTCGACATCAAAATTAACTTTGTAATTACAACTTCAAAATCAAAAGAATAAACAGAATTATAAATCAAACCTAAAGCAAAAATAAAAGCACAATCCCCAATTTTATTTACAAGCACAGCCTTCAAAGCCGCTTTGTTAGCCTGAACCCTGGTATATCAAAAATTAATTAATAAATAAGAACAAATACCGACACCTTCTCAACCAATAAAAACTTGAACAAAATTTGCAGATGAAACTAACAAAAGCATAAAAAAAGTAAACAAAGATAAATAAGATAAAAATCTCAAAATATTAGGATCTCCTTTCATATAATCTAAAGAATAACAATGAACTAAAAAAGAAACCGTAGTAATTACAATAAACATAAACGCTGTAGTAAAATCATAATTAAATGATCAATGAATATCAAACATATTACTAAACCTAATCCAAGAACCGGCCTCAAACCACAAACTAAAATGATAACCCTTATTTAAAAATAAGTAAAGCAATAAATAAGAAATAAAAGATACAGAAAACATACCTAAAACAACAATACGCTTTAACCTAGACAATAAAAAATTATCAGAAAAATTTAAAGGTAAACAAAAACTATAAAAACCGACATACATTGAAATTAAAGCTGGTAAAAAAACTATAAAATAAATTAAATACTGAACTATATATAAATTTATAATCATTTTTTATACAAAAACTTAAAACGATGATTTAACTCAAAAATAACATATGAATAATAATCTTCAACTAAAGGATACGAAACAAAAGGATTTGCAAATGAAAAATTTTTTAAACTATAACGTGAATAATTAACATAAAAACCCTCTACTTTATTACGATAAAGCTCAGGAAAAAAACGCAAAACGTCTCGCTCAGCATCACGACAATAATATGAAAAAAGTAATAAACTAGAATCGCAATTAATCTTTAAAAGTTGAAAAATTGATAAGTTTAAAACTTTTCTACTTGCTCGAAAAAATTGAAAATCCACATCATAAGTTACGCCATAATTAAACAAAAACATACTATAACCATAATCTAAACAAAAAGAATTAATTTTAAAAAAATTATTAAAACTAAAAATTTTAAAATTAGACTTAGAAAAAGAAGATATTGGAAAATTTCGCATTTTATAAAACAAATTAAAATTTAATGAAAAAGAATTAGATAAAGAAATTTCTAAATCAAAGCTACGGTTATAAATAAAATTTAAAATTCGCCGATAACTAAAATCCCGAAAATCTCTAAAAGTATAGCAATAATAATTTTCTCGAATATTAGCAACTAATTTAGAATAAGAAGAATAATCAGTTAATAAAGAATCAACCAAGCCTCCAATATCATCAGTATAAACGTGATTTACTTGAAGATTAACATTTTTATAAATCGCCTGAACACTACCTTCCATAGCTAATTCTTTAATTAAAGGTAATGATTGTTTAGAAAAAGGAACATCCACAATATCTTGTGAAAAATCACCAAAACATACGCGACCCATACTTGAAATTTTAAACCAACGATTATAAAAAGCTTTATGAATTAAATCATTTTTTTCAACAAATTTATTAATTCATTTTACAGACCAATAAGAATTAAAAATACGCATTTCTTCATCTCTAGATAAAAATAAATTATCACTATTATTATGATTATCATAAATGCCAAATTTTTTAGCACAATAATTAAAAAAAGAACCAATAAAAACGTTTGAATACGGCTTAGATAAAGAATCATACTGACTATAATCCATAATACGCAAAGATTTAAACATACAACTAGAAGTATCTAAAAAAAAATTTAAAATATTGCCAAAATTTTGTAAAGATTTAAGTTTATAATATTCAATATCTAACACTTGACACGAAACAAAAAAAACAAATTTAGAATAATTATACGATACAATAACAGTTGGATCAAACGACGAACAGTATAAATACAAATAATCCAGATAAAAATCAAAATCAAAATTAAATTTTAAATATGAATCCAAATCTGTAATAAAAAACGATTCATGATAAAAAATAGAAGCATCATTTTTAAGAAACTTCAAATGTTCTAAATATCTATAAAAAGAACCATCTTGATACAAATTATTAAAAAAAGAAACTAAATTTAAATTTAACTTCAAAAATGAATCAAAAATTATAAATTTATATTTTTTTAAACATAACCAATTATCCATATAAAAATATTGATGCTTCCAATAGTCACCTTTTAAAGCCTTCCCACCAAAATTTTTCAAATTAAAAAAAAACAAAGATGTTGGAACAAAAGAAATATAATTTCGATAATCTAACAAAGCCAAAGCATTACTATAAAATTTTTTAACATACGTTAAATTATCAAAACGACCAGAACTTCCAAAATCATAAAAATCATAACCATTATAAAACGGACCATCTTTAAAAGAAACTCAAGGACTAAAATATTTAGAACTAAGACCAAATTTACTACTTTTATAAAAAACAGATCGCTTTTTAAATAAATAACCCGTAAGATTCCCAGACATCCTAGACATTGCAGACTCCCACATAAGATTTTGTTTACGCTGAAACATATAAAAACGATATCATTTTCTAAAACTACGATTTGCTTGAGCATAACGAGAAATATTACAAAAGAAAACATACTGAAAAATTTTATAATCTTCACAAAATTTTCTAGCTAATTTTTGAGGATTATATGAAACAATCTGAGGATTTAAATTTAAATCTTGATAACCAATCGGATTTTCAGCATTAAAATAATCAGAACTTTCTATATATTTTAAATTTACATCAAAAAAATCAATAGCTTTTGAATTACTAGTATTATTTACGCTATCTGAAAACAAACCAACATCAACTTTAGGTAAATATGTAGAACGATAGTATACGCTACGACAAGCCTCTGCATTTTTAGCAACACCTAAAGAACGAGTACTTTGCATAGCATCAATACGACTTAATACATAATTTGCTACCGAATCACCGAAAGCTTGTCTAAAATCAGATACATAATCAGCCTTATCATTTATATCAGTAGATAAACCTGTTTTATACCACAACGGCAATTCACCAACACCGCGAATTTTTTCTAAAAAAATAGATTCTGGACGAGAAATTTCTTGAGATAACCTATGATCATAATTTGCAACCAACCAATTGGAACGTTCATTCACAGCTTGTTTAAATTTGCGATCAAGCATTGGTTTCACATAAAATCAATAATAATTATATGCCCGATACCGTGCAAAAAGAGTATAAAGAGCCTGTAATTCTTTAAATTTTTTATTATTTACTAAATCTGCAACATACTCAGCAAAATGCTGAGCTTCAAAATATTCAGTATAAACTCGAGATAAACCAGGACTAACTGGCAAAACCGCAGCATCTTGAAACATCCTAATAAAATATTCACGCTTTAATTTTAAAGCCCATTGTTCCGGCGTAGGCCGTTTTTGCTCATGATAATCACTTTGAAGAAAAAAAAAAGATAAAAATTTAGAAATTCAACTTCGCGACCTTGTATTTACAGACGAGCTACGCGCGCAATTTTGATAAATTAAATGATACGTATCAATACCATCTCAACCATACTCAGTATTTAAAGAAAAACTACCATCATTCAAACCTGAATCCTGAATAGAAAACAATTCATGAATATTTTGCTCTCAAGGATCAAGATCTTGATCGTCACCTATTTCATAAACATTAAAAAGAAAATTTTTATGTTTTAAAATAGAATCCGAAGTTAATAAATTTTTATAAACTTCCATATCTACAAATTTTGAACCCAAAAGAATATCAAATTTATGATAATTTACAACACTAGAATCTACAGTCAATAACAATTCTAAACGCAAAGAAATAATATCATCTATTATGGACATATTATTTTTAAAATTATTAAAAAAAAAATCAGAAAGAAGTAAAGAAATAGCCTCTTCTCCGATAGATGGCTCAACAACCTCTAAATACAATTCTTTATAAATTACTTCAACAAAATCACGCATTTGTGAAACATAAGATAAATAATCATAATTTAAAAGATCTAACCTTGAATTATCTGAAACTACAACTTTAGTTAAATTTTTAAAAATATTAAATCAAACTAAATCATTACTTGAAGAAAACCCAGTAGAATTATAATTAATTAAAGATTTATTAGAATCAAAAAAACTATTTTTTAAATTTTCATACTCCGATATATTATTATTCGACCAAGAACTCTTATCTCATAAATTACTTAAAATATTTTGCTCCGAACCATAATAAAAAACATCATAACAATTTAAACGCAATAAAGATGTAAAATCTAAATTTTTATTATAATCATTTACAAAATATTGAAAATTATGAGCATTTGATAAATATTCAAGATCAAAAGCAGAATTCCCAATATTTAAAATAAAATTAGGCCATACCATTGACCAAAAATTAAACAAATTAAAACTATTATTAACATATTCTTGTATATAACGAGACTCTAAAAAAAAAGAAGATATTTGCGACCCACCAACATTAGTTCGCTTATCCCACTCATATTCAAGCCAGGGCAAATCAAAATCTTCAGCAAAAAAATATTCTATTTCATCAGTATCTTCAAAATACTCATAAAAAGGAAAATCTATTAAATGAAAACAATAAGAATAAGATAAGTCCCCAATTAAAAGATCGTCAATACCCAACCGAGATCCATTTGCATTATCAAGTTTATTTGCTAAAAATTGAAAGTCAAACATCGAAGCAAATTTAAAATATTTAGCACGAAATACCATAAATTTTTCACTCTTTAAACCAAAATCTAAAGAAATACCACTATTATCATAAGAAGAACTACTTCGCCAATTATAAAAATTTTCTGTTAAAAAAGAAAAAGTTTTATACATCTCAAAATAATCAAAAGTATTTAAATTAGAACTAAACCCAATCGAATCTAAATCTTTACCGTTTATTAATAAATTATAGAAATCAAAATAATCCTCATTTAAGTTTAAACCATTACTATAATAAGAATACAAATTTGAAAAAACATTCATTAAAGACTCTTTTAAAAAAAACTTAAACTTAAATTTTGATTCAGGCACCCAACCCATTAATCGTAAATTTTTAACATGCCAACAAAGATCATCAACAACAAGTTTACGATACGCTTGCATCTTTGCGGGATCATAAAACTCACGGTTAGAATCCTCAAATCAAGAAGAAACACCATTACTTCGCAAAAGCGCCAAATTAGTAGAAAGCAAATTTAAATCATTTGAATAATCCTGACTTAAAACATTTTTAGTACAACTGCTTCAACTAACAACATCTTCAAAATCAGATTGAAAATTAAATCAGCCTTCAGCCGATCAAACCTTAGAATTCGAATTTACAAAATTATAAATAATATCAGATTCTAAAGTCGACGGATACGAATCAAAACATTTAGAATTTAAATCCTTAATAAAAGAAAAATTAATAGATTCACGCACTAAAGGTAAAAGCAGCTTATTCGACGGCACATTAAAAAAAGAAAAAACCTCACTACTTAAACTTAAGTAAGCATAATCCAACTTAAACACAAAAAAAGAGCCCCAATTAAAAGTATCATTTAATGAATTGCAAACAATAGAAGGATCTCCATAATTTACAAAAACAATTTTTTGAGTTATAAAACCACTACCAAAACAACTATAACAAAACTCTATCAAATCTCCAAAATTTAATTTTTGTTTACATAAGATTAAATCAACAAAGAATTTATGACGCCCCCCAGATTCCAATAAAAATAAAAACTTCGAAAACAATAAAGCTAAAGTTGAATACACACCATTATTTAAATCTTTAAAAAAAAAATAAATTAAATTAAAATATAAATCATCTTTCCAATAATTAAGACTTAAATAATTATTTCCAATAAGCTTAAGCTTACTACTATTATTACTAATTACTGAATTATGAAACTCCTGCAATAATTTAACAAAAAAAAGACCTAAAGAAGATTTGCTATAAAAATTATAATATGCATAAATATAAGACTGTTTTTGATAATTTAAATGAATTTGTGAAATTTGTGTAAATACTGAATTACGTCAATACACATTACGCATTTCGGGTTGTGCTTGTCAAAGATTTCAAGTGCGACCAACATCAAATCAATACGTATCCAAATGCATATTACATCCCCGAAATAAACTGGAATTAACATAAAAACTACTATCAAAAGTAAAATCTAAAGAATAATTCTTATCTTCATATTTACTATACATAATTATAGAATCTGAAAACCCAAAATCCAAGCTTCCTTTAATTCAAAAATTATATAAAACATCATCAATTTTATTTTGAAGAATAGGATAAGGGAAACCAGCTAAAAGCTCTGGTCAATGCCAAAAATTAGACAAAATTAATTTATTTTTGCAAAAAAATAAAACGCGTTCATTAAATAAATGCTCTCAAATATTAAAAAAAAAATTAAAAAAATAACCCTTAATTTGATCCAGTCGTAACGGTCGAGCTCCTACCTGAGTCGTTACGCACATAAAATTCCTATGAAATAAAAAGATTTGATTTGTATATAAAATAGAAACAAAAAAATTAAAATTCGTTCACAATTTTAAATCAGAACCAAAAAAATTATATAAAATAAAATTTTTAAAATGAAAATCAAAAAAAACATTATTACCTAGCTGATTACAAAAAGTCATATTTATCTTACAACCCGACTTTAACCTTATATCTTGAAATGTAAATACTCAAAGCTTCGAAACTATACTTCAAATATCAACAAACAAAGTATTTGGTAATCAATAGGCTCCAAAATTATTATAAAACTTAATTAAACCTTTATCCAATTTCGGTACTAATTCCGGCAAATACATATGTAAATAATAATGAACATTTAATTTACGCTCCTTAAAAACAGATGAAGTTAATCAAGCATTAGATGCTATATTAATATAAAAATAAATTGATTTAATATCAAAAAAAATATTTTCTTTTTGCAATATCTGTGGTCTTACCATAGAATCAAAAATATGTAAAAAATCACTTTGATCCGCAAAAATAGAATATAAAGATCGATAATTTAAATCACCAACCACAACACTTGTTTCAAATAAAAAATTACGAAAATCAGAAGTTTGAGAAAGAACATTTCTTATTTCTAAATAATATTTCATTAAATCTAAAGCTAAACTTTTATTTTCTCAACAAAAATTCGAACCAAAAAAAGAACCAAATTTAAAAAACGCTTCAAAATTGGAATAATAAAAAAAAAATTTATCAAATTTTTTTTTTACTAATAATAAATCTTCTAATCCTAATTTTTTATAAGCTAAGACACTAGTATTTAAGTAAAAATAATCATTTATAGCAATTTCTAGATCAGAAAAAAATAATTCAGAAATAAAAAAAAAACCACGATTAAAAAAAAAGGAAGTAGGAAAAGAAGAAATGCGATCTAACTGATATAAAAACCAACCTACCTGATAATAACTTCAAAAAATAAACCAACCAGTTCCAGTATCCAACCCATATTCCTCATAAAAATCACTATAAGGTAATAAACTATCAAAACCAACAAAAGAACAAAAAAAATTAGAAACATTTTGAAAATCAATAATTGGCTTTGATTCTTGATAAAATCAAAAATTACGCGGAAATACTTTTTCTAGCTCGTCTAATAAAATTACTTCATAAAAATGTAAACTACTAATATTTTCTTCGAGCATAAAACGCATATAACTTAATTCTTTAAAATTTTGATACTTAAAATAATCAAGCTTAAAAAGAAAAATAGGACTTTCCGCCGAAGCTAATAAAAGTGGCACAACAAAATCACATTTATAAAAATAAAAACGTAAAAAATTTTTTAAATCTACAAACCAAAAAAGTAGAAGAAAATCTTTACTAATCACACCAGAAAACTCTGAATCAGAAGTAACTAAATACTTATCAAGAAAACTATAATGATTAAAATAACAACGTACCAAATGATTATAATCTAATTTAAAAAAATCATAAAAGTCACCAAGAAAATCAGCACCATCAACGAAATCTAACTCATCAACAAAAGCATCAAAATTAAAAAACGATATCATGTCCTTATTTTTATCAAAACTATCTAAGCACTCCTGCTTATTTATTGCATTATAATATTGACAATTCCAATTAACTTTAGAACTATAACCAAAACCAAAAAATTTTTTATCTTCTCCTGGTATGGCATTACCAATAGCGGCAAAATCAAAAGTTTTTAAATAAACTAAAAATATCATATTATAACGACAATAATCATAATTAGCACTAAATCCATTTAACATAGAAAATCAACGAAACCACCAATTAGAAGAAGAATAAATTTCTAATAAATTATAATAATTAATATAATTAAAAAAAGGATATCTAGAATTTAAACAAACATCATCACAAAAAGGCCGAACACTACGCAACCCAACAAGATTTAAGATATCTACAGCATAATCAATATCAAAAGGCCTTAAAAAATCAAATGGAAAAGTTCCCCACCTAAATTTTCGCGATCGAATTAAATTTTCAAAAAAAAAATCTAATCATTTAAACCGACCACATAAAAATTCTTCTAAATTTTCTGAACCATCAAAAAAATTAACTAAAATCAAATACAGCAAATTTAAATTTTTATGTTGAGTAATCACATCCATATGCTTAAACTGATTTACTTGCCGAGTATTATAAATATTATAACTATAAGATATATTTGATAAAAAATCATCAACATTTTTATTAGCTAACATATAATCCTTATATGCCTTTTCAACCTCAGAAAATTCTTTTGCTAAAGACATCAAATAAACGGCATCATTATCATTAGCCAAACTATTAAATAATTCATGACCTACAAATAAAGATAAATTATCCATATCTAAATAAAAACGATATAAATTTCCCATGTTCAACATAAAACCAACATCATCCCGCAAACGAAGCTGCCTTATATTAAGTTTATCAGCCAACAAACCTGTAAAAAACCTAGAACCTTGACTAAAATAAAAAGATCGTAACAAATCTTCTTCTTCAAATATTATATTTTCATAACGTTTACTTAAATTTTGAAAAAAATTTAAATTTTCTATATTTACGCTAATATCTAAAAAATCTAAAAGTTTAAAACCATTCATAATTAACGCACTAAATTTATTAACATACAAACTTGAAGCCATAACATCAGCACCTAAAAAATTACCGTCAGCCGTCCCGAATTTTGATGAATCAGAAACATAACCATAATCAAACAACCAATCAAAATAAAAATAACCCACATTCTTTCAATTATCTATACTAGCATTCGAATTTGTAAAATCAAAATCATAAAAATCACCATAACCATACATCCCCTCATATTCATACGCAAGACCGTAAAGGTTATTAGGATGGTTATATAAATCATAATAACCATAACCATAATAAAGATCAAGAGTATCGAACATATCATCTAAAGCATCAGAATCAATTGAATAACAACTAGAATCAGAATCACTATCCTCAAAGTTATATAAGTTATCTACCCTATCAGATGAACTATCCTCAAAATTATATAAATTATCTACCGTATCAGATGAACTACCCAAAGATAAAACACTAAAATTATCTACATCTACACCATCTGCTACCCTATTCATATTATCTAAACCAACTACAAACCAATTTATAGAAAAAGACTTATCTTGTTTTTTTTTATCATTAGCATCCTCATTAATATTAATCTCCTCTAATGAAGGATTAGAAACATCAGAAATACCATCTATACCATCTAATAAAGAATTAAAAATTTCATCATCATCATCAGAAAAAAAATCATTATATTCCCATACACCATCTTCAAAATCCGAAAAAACGTCGCCAACACTAGGCATTTGATAAAAAATAAAAAATTCTGAATCATATATAGCAGACATAAGTCTATACTCTAAATATTCCGAATGTAATGATGGCTCCGAATGTAATGATGGCTCCGAATGTAATGATGGCTCCGAATGTACTGGTGACTCCGAATGTACTGATGACTCCAACAAATTAGCTTGTATAATATTTTGTTCTAACTTTTCTACTATACACGTGAAAATGTTATATACCAAATCGTCCTTTTTTTTTGAAGGTAAAGCCGACATTCCAGCTATTACTACAGAGTCCATTTGAACTTTTAATATGAATCGTAAGTCATCTCTTGTTACGCGCGCACCGTCAGGAAAATTAGATACCACCTCCCGACCTACCCATTTTAAACTGGCTCCAAGCCCAGTTATTACGTGGGCTTTGTTAAGTTCCGATGCTACCATTTCACCTTTAAGGTTTACTAAAAGTTTAGAGTTTTCATTTACGAAGCTGTCAAAGTTTTTATTGAAAAAATTTTTTACTAAATATAAAAGCCTATTTATTCCAGAATTCATTAGACGACGCGCTAAGGAATCCTTTACTGAATTATTTAGTAAATCTTCTATCGCATCAAGTTCACTAGGGGACAAAGGAAAAGCAAAAGAATCATACTGATTCCCATTAATCTCATTATTAATAATACTAGGAACTGGTGGAAGCATCGGCTCACTAATTGGTGGAAGCATCGGCTCACTAATTGGTGGAAGCATCGGCTCATTCATCGGATCAGCCATAGAATCAGCCATAGAATCACCCATAGGTTCAAGAATAAGCTCAGGCATAGACCCACAATTAGGATCAGATTCAGATACAAGCCCAAGCCCAAGCCCAAATTCAGGTATAGCTTCATCATATGAGGCAGGCCGTTCTGGCAACGCCGCGTATTCTTCATCTTCCGAGTTTTCCGTAATAACATCAGAAAGATCAGATTCTTCTGCTTGCGCTAAGGCTAACTCTTTTTTAAGTGACTCAGGTCCAGAAAATTTTATAGCACTTGGACGCGTTTTATATTGAGAAGGCGGTAAATCTTCAACCGACTGTGTAGATTGAGAATTATAAGATTTAAGAAAAGCTTCTGAATCTGTACCTGGTTTTGCTAATATAAGACCACTTGACCTTTTTTCAAAATCAGAATCCGGTAAATCTTCAATAGACTGTATAGATTCGCTCGCAGCAGCTCCAGAACCCCAACCAGTCGGTACTAAATCAAACGACTTCGCCATAGCTAAAGTAGCATCATCCTCAGATTTTAAAGCTTCAACATTATTTAATTTTTTACTAGCATCTGCATCAACAACCGTAGGAGTACTTTTTACTACAGGTTTAGAATCTAATTTATTATTATTATTAACTGATTTAATTTTAAACCGACTAGGATCTTTACTAATTGCTAACAAACGCGCACGACCACTAGAATTTTTATCAAAATCCACACCACTAGGACTATCTTCAATAGATTTATCAACTGATAGTGTATTTTGACTGAAACTAGTATTAATATTAGCACCCACGCACGAAAGATCATCTAAATCTAAATCTAAAAAACGTACAGAAGTAGATCATTCATCTAAATAAGATAACATTTTTATTTTAGGAATTACTCCTCCACCAGAAATTTCGTTAAATTTAGAAACAACCGACTCACGCAACTTAACACAAACAGCATCAGTATCTTCAACTAAACCAAAAAGATGATCAAAATAAAACATACGAGCTTGCAAAGCAACAGGCGAATTCAATCATCAATGTTGAAAAAAAACATCATCGACAACATCCTCTAATAAAAGATAAAAAAGTTGACTATATAAAAAACGATTCTTATCATGCTTATAATAATTTAAATAAAAATAATTTTTTAAAAAAATATCCATTCTTTTCGAACTACTTGCCTCAATATTTTCTAACAATAGCGAAAAATTTTCTTTTTTTTCTTCATAAATTAATTTCTTTTCTACAACTTCTTTTAAAAAATCAGAAAGTACCTTAAACTCATTTGTATTATAACCAGTTGTTACGCGATTTCGAACACTTTGACTAAAATAACCAAAATGTGAATGCGAAACCCAAGATGATAAAAAAATATCTTTATTTTTAAAAAAAATATTTTTCTTTAATTGATTATAAAACAACGATGGCGCAACATATTTATAACTATATAAAAATTCTGACACCCATACATTAGCTAAATAATTACGAAAAACATACCCGGGAAAATAATCCACATATAACAACCTTAAATACCTTGGTATCAAATTAGATAAAGAACAAATATCATTTTGAATAAAACCCGCATGACCAAAAAGCGACATTAATGAGACATAGCTATCAATCTTAAACTTTATTAAATAATTATTATAATTAATAAAATTATAATTAATAAAATTATAATTATAATAATTTAGCCACACAAGCTTCTTATCACGCGTAAAAGAATCTATTAATTCAAATACTCATGTAATATAAGAAAAATTTAATCGCATACAAAAAAGCAAATACCTACCTTCCAACACAAAAAGAGATTCATAAGAAGGTAAAAAAGTCTCTTTAACAATATTTTCAAAAAAGAAATAATCATTCCGATCATAAAAAAGATCTTTAAAATTAGAAAACAAAAAAGGTAAAAACTTATAATCATGATAAAAATTTGCTCAATAATAATACCGAACCATACCTACATAAAAATAAAAAAGCGGCTCCTCCCAATAATATGTAGGCTCATAAAGTCACGATCGAGGCATACGAGGAAGTAAAAGAAAATCATAAGGATTTCAAGTTCCCAAACCCAAAATACTATAAATCTGTCTAAATCCATGCCCAAGCCACGTAAAATACAAAAGATCACTATTAAAATAGCGACGCTCACAAAGAGCAATCTCTAAGCTAATATCACTAGCATGCCTCCAGTCCCGACCCCAATACATTGGAAACCTATAGACATCTGGAAGAGGGCCCTGTAAATTTTCATCATGCGATGAAGCAAGTCCAAATTCGCTATTATAAAAAGCATAACCGAAGGCGCCAACACCCCCGTAGGGGCCAAAACCCCCTCAGAAAAAAACATCCCCAACACGCACACGCCTATGAAAGCCCAAATAATCTATTAAATGCTCCCCTCAAGGAAATTTAAAATAAAGCGGTTCCCATCATGATTTCCATGATTCCAAATACACAAATGGCAAATAATAGAATCAGTTAGTTTTAAAATCAAAATAATCATCAAGTCATCAATCATCAGTATTCAATTGCTCCACAGACCAATGTGAAGGCACGCCATAATCCCCACCTAAAAGTAATAAAGATCCCGTTTCATCTGGCAAAATAAAAGTTTCCGCCCACACAGCATCAGAAAAACTACCTACAGTCGCAACTTTAATTCCAGAAACAATCCCAGGGCGATCAGTATCATCATAATCGAACAAAGAATCAAAAGAATGCCTCAAAAAAATATGACCACTTCAAGGAGAAAAGATCACATTCATTAGATAATCCAACCCAAAAGAACAATAACTCGCCTTATAATAAACGCAAATAGGTCAAATATAATAATCAAATATATTCTTTCATACAAAAACGTTTTCAAAAGTATCCATAGAAACTACATAATCAAACTTATAAAGAAAATACTTATTAAAAGCCTGAATGTTTACAAGATTAAAAAACGCAATACGATCTTGTCAATAATATACCAACCTATCATAAATTTCTAAATTATGAGAAATAATTAAATCAACTTTGCTAAACGTATATAAATCATTAATATATTTAATAGAACTAAAACGTTCCCGAAATATACTCAAATAATTTCCAAGAGGATAAGAAATAATTAAAAAACTATTGCACAACTGATAATGATAAAACAAAACTTTAAAAAAATATCTATTATAAACAGATTTAAAATTTGCAAAATTATAACATTTAATTAAATCTTCCAAATACTGTGACGAATCTCAATATAAAAATTTAACTTTATCTACAGCACCTACAGGTTTTAAAAATACTGGTAACTCTTCACAAAAATTATATAATAAGCAATCATCTATAAAAAAAAAATCAAAAAATAAAAAATAAGATACTTGTAACTCATAATCACTAAGCTTTAAAAAATTAGAATCCTTTAAAATTGAAGAAAAATTAAAATTATAAAAATCTTGAGTAAAATCTGATACAAAATAAGAATAATTAGAAAGCCATCAATTCTTTTCACGTTCCTTTAAAGTTATTAAATATTTACTAAAATAAATACTCGTATCTGTGTCTGTATCTAAAAACACTGAATTACCTTGCAAATTAAAAAGAAAATTCGAAGAAACCATACCATAATAATAATTAAAAAAATACAGTTTTCAATCTGCCGCACGACCAAAAAACCAAGGCTTCTGAAGATTACGACTATAAAATGGAAATTTTAAAGCATAATCTAAAAAACTAGACTGAAAAAAAGAAAAACTATTCGAAATTAAAAAAAAACTAGAATTACAAGATTTAGAGCAAACAAAATTAGAAACAGATGAAAAATAAAAATCAAAATAAAAATTATTTAAGACTTTAAAAACTTCCAAATTTTCACCATAAGTAACTTCACTTACCCAAGAATCCAACAAAACACCGGTATCCCAAGAAATAGATCCACCTTGATATTCAAATAACCTTGTACTTGGATCAATTTTTAAAAAAATATTTTCTTCTACCGGCAACGTATCATTCTCCTGTAAAGAAGAAAGTGGAAAAGAAAATTGCGAATCCTCAAAAACAGGATTACTAAATGCATGCATATAAAAATTAGCATATAAAAAAAAAAACTCCAAATCAAACACAAAAGCACGAGGATAACGATCGTGGATAAGACAATCCACTCCGTAAGGAATAGACGAACCTAAACCATCAACAACCAAATCAGCATCTCCAGAATTTCCAAAAACATTATTACTAAAAGAAACGCCATTATCGACCAAATCCGAAAAATTTTCAGTATATATACAAGCAAAATTTAAATTAAAAAAATAAAAAAAATCATTACCAAACCAGTTATACTCTGGTACATACGAATCCGGCATTAAAAAAAAAAGAAAATCAGTACCACCTTCAAATAAAGTATGCCTAGATTCATAACAAGACTCATACCAACTTGAAAAGCTAACGACCTCTGTCTCATCATAATTATATAACCCACCAAACTCAGGTATTCAATAACCAGCATTAGCTGGTAATATATAAATTTCAGTTAATAAATCATGTCAAGCTAAACGCTTATAAACTTTATAATACGAATCTGCAGTCGCAATATTAAATTTAGAAAAAAAATCCAAAATAGAATTCCAATACCCACCAAACGAAAAAAGATACCGAACAAAAAAAAAAACATTATAAAAAAAACTATTAGATGACTGATAATTTTGTGCAGAAGAAGATAAAGAATCTGCTAAAAATAAGTTTTTTAAACTATCTGTATACAAATAATAATCAACATTACGAAAGCGCGAACCATAAAATAAATCTGAACGAGAAACCCCAGTAATGTGATCCGCCATGATACCGGAAGACGATTCATTTAAATCAAAAAAAGAAACTTTAAAATTAAAAAAAGGAACATAAAAATCAATAGAAGGTATTTGTAAACTTGTATTAAATAAAAATTCACTATTTAAAACTAAAGAATCCTTTTCAGAAATAAAATTACCCTGTAAAATAGCTCAAATCACTCACCTAGGATCTAAATCATGCTCCCGAGCATGATTTAATAACAACCAAACAAATTCAAAGGAAACTTCGCCACGCAATACCAATGAATCTAACCACCTTCCAAGGCCACGCTCAATAATATTATTTAATTGCGTTGCTACAAAAATAAAATTACGCCTTGAATCAATGTAATTACCAGCCATAGGTAAATCACGTACAAATTCTTCATCACAAACAAAAAAATTATGAATAAAATCCGAATCAATTCGTCACAACTGAACCGTATCAAACCAAGGTTCTTGTGGCCACCATGGCAACAAACCATATTTATGCTTTAAAATCATAGCAGTATTTCGCCGATATAAACTAAATTGTGGTAAATCTGCAATTTCCCGTTGAAAACGAAACCAGCCGTTAAATGGAACTAAAAGAGCTTTACGATCTTGAAAAATTAAGTTACAAAGCTCTTCATCTAACTTTTGAACAGACCTAACTAAAGAATTACCAGAAATAAAATCATCATCTGCAAACTCCAAATTACAAATTTTTGACAAATAATCAAAATTTATCCCCGGAGCAAAACCAAGAAAATCAATCACAGCGCCACCAGACTCACTAGCTCGAGGAGCAAACTCATCAAATGAAAAATCAGAAAATAAAGATTGATTATAATTTTTATCAAACCAGGACCGACCACTAGCCCCTTGAATACTTAAAGATTCCGCTTCTGTAGCAAATATACCATCTTTAGAATCTCACGGGACTTCAAGCCAACCCGCCTGATTGTAAAAAAAACGATCAACACTTTTAAAATCCAAATTAAAAAGCTTAAAAGCATATGGCAAGCTACCACCAAGCTCAAAAAAATTATTAAAAACAACATCACTTTTCAAAAGATAAAAATCAAACTGTTTCAATAAAATAAAAAGTTCTTTAAACCAATCAAAAGCCAGCTCCCGACCAACATCAGCACGTATACCAAAACCATAACTTAAAATATCATTATAAGATAAATTAATAGAATCCCGATCAAAATAAAACAATAAAGAAATAAACAAATTGTTCAAAAAATCCACTTTAACCCCAAACATCTCCAATAAATAAGAATTTAAAGCATGTTCCATACGTTCCAAATTTTGAAAAATCAAAGAAACTAAACGTAAATTATATTTAGCATCTAAATCAAAATTTATTAAATAATTTTTAACCATTTTATTATAAACCACAAGCCGCTTATGCTTATAAATAAAAGATTCTAACAAAGAAAAAGAATCTGAATTTAATTTGATCAGATCACCATATTCCGAATCTAAAAAAGGAATACGATATAAATTCTGAATCATTTTTAAAACAGTTATCCTCAACCCATAAAACGACTCTCGTTCATAATTATGCAACGAAATTGCTTCCATAGCAATCGGATCTTTTATAAAATTTAAATAAGATTTAATGTACGAATTATTTAATGAATCAAACCCGAAGCGACAAGACCCACCTAAAAAAATAAATTCTTGATTTTGTAAATATGTACTTAAATAATCATAAATATACGAATAATATCGCTTGTAAACCGCATTCTTAGAAAATAAAGAACCAAACTTTCCACGTTCGCTACGATCTAAAGACAAAACACCAGCTGCCTTTAAAAAACTTCAATAACTACTATATGGACCATGCAAACCTGATGATAAAGTAGTAGACTGCAAAGGTAACGGAGTCGCAACACACATACCCCTAGATTCAGAACCAAATGCAAAAATAAAATCATTACTATTTAAACGACGAATCATAAATTGCTTTATCAAAAAGCCTTCCTTAAAACCTCTATTTAAATCAATAAAAAAGGACAAAAAACGTTTATATTCCGAAAAAAAAACAAACTCCGGAACAAAACACAAATCTTTAAAAAAATTAAAATTAAATTTAACAGGCGACAAAACATTAAACTTTTTCACCGCAGAAAAAAAAAAAAATAAATGTTTAAGCTCCGCTAGCGGGGCGACCCGCTGTGATGCGTACTCGGCCAGGGGCAGAGCACGAAGGGCAATTGGCATAAAGCCATGGCCCGTACCACAAATTTCAGAGCATTGACCATAGAACAACCCTGAACGTTTTATAAAAAATGATGCTTGATTCAAACGACCTGGACAAGCGTCGATTTTAATACCCAGACTCGGCACTGCTCACGAGTGTAATACATCGCTAGATGTTACAAGAAGACGTATACTCGTTGAAACTGGAAGTAAAATACGTTTATCAGTATCTAACAAACGCAAATACCTGTCACCGGCTAGGCGCATTTCTTCCTTATAAATTTTGTTACCAGTGCATTTATTTGTATTTTCATAATGCCAATATCACTGGTGGCCTACTGCTTTTAAAGTAATTACAGGATCAACCACTTCATCAATACTATATAATAAAGCAAAAGATGGTGTCGCAATTAACATTAAAATTAACGCAGGAATTATTGTTCAAATAATCTCTAACGTCGGGTTATGCGGTAAAGAATTAGAAGTATAAAAGTGATTACGAATATTACAAAAATATACACAAATTAGTAGTACATACCCAACAAAAATACTGAGGATTACAATAATATAAGTTAAGTCATGATGAAAATCAATAATACCTTCCATATTTATTGTAGCTGGATCCTGAAATCAAAACTGCCAAGCACGTGGACGGTCACACGAAAAATTAATAGTTAAATTATTATTAAAAAACATTTTATAAATTATAAAAACCTAAGAAATAATACGACGCCATGATAAATTATACCTATAATTTTTATACGACTGACCTAACGCCAATGGTATATAAACAATACGCTTTTTTTCATCATCATAATAAACTTCTAGAAACCCAGTAACTGGAAAATCCTTACGCAATGGATGACCATCAAAACCATAATCCGTCAAAATACGACGTAAATCAATATGATTCATAAAAGAAATACCATACATATCCCAAACCTCCCGCTCTGACCAACCAGAAGAAAAAAAAATAGAAGTTAATGATGGAATTGCCTCCAATTCATTAGCCTCAATAACAACTCGAATACGAGAATTATAAATAAAACTTAACAAGCAATAAATAATACGAAAACGATTACGCAAGCCTGGGTAATCAACAACAACAATATCAACCAAAACTTTATACATACTATAGGTATGGTTTTGCAAAAAATATAACAAATATAATAAATAATTTGAAGTTGAAAACAATTTTAATTCATATGTAGTTATAAATATCATACTTAAATAAAAATTTAACACTTTTTTATAAAAAAACGCTTGCTTTTTTAAAATAATTTGTTTTTCCATTTGAATAAAAAATTAATTAATACTTATTTCTTACCTTTCCCATTTAAAATAAAAAGTATAAGTAAGTTACATTAGTTTTTGCAACCGCCAACACTTCCGTTTACGTGCTAATACCAACATAATCCAAGACGTATAAAAATAAAAATTTATAAAAAATAATGCATCGGCCAAAAACGATTAAAAAATAACGAAAATTCAAGTAACCGAAAATCATATAAATTTTCAAAAAAAACTGGAGTCAATGTAAAAAAAATAATAAAAAAAAAAAAAAATCAATAAAAGCCTAACAAAACCGGACTTGCAAAATAGGTAACAAAAGTATTTTTATACACAGTAAAATCAAAAAACATCACCTTCACTAACCTTAAATAATAAAAAGAACTAACCACACTACCTATTATAATAAAAATTAAACTTCAATTATAACAATCCGTAGCGATAATAGAAACAAAAACCCCTAACTTACCTCAAAAACCGATAAAAGGCGGAATTCCTGCTAGTGAAAACAAACATATAGAAAATGTAAAAGCCCATAAAGGACTAGTATTACCAAAACCGCGCAAATCTGTATAAAAATCAAACGACTCCCCATTTATAGAACTCCTTGTAATTAAAAAAAAAAAAAAAACCATTATATTTACTAAAAAATAAAAACACAAATATAAAAAAACAACATAAGTACTATACTCCGTAGTACCTTCTACAAGACCCAATAAAATAAACCCAGTATTTACAATACCACTATAAGCAAACAAACGCTTTAAACGCACCTGGCCCAGGCCACCAAAGCTACCCCACAAAATAGATAAGACACCACAAATAACCAATAAAGGTTGAACATATAAAAAAAAAAAATCATAAAACAAAAAATACACCAACCGCAAATAAAAACCAAAAATAGCAATTTTCACAATACTTAAAAACAAAACAGTTGTAAAAAGAGGACTTCCTTCATAAACATCTGGAGTTCACATATGAAATGGAGCTGCAGACAACTTAACTAAAAAACCTAAATTAATAAACAAGGAACCTAAAAAAATGCCAAGATTTAAATTATTAAAAATATTAAAAAAAAAAAAATTACAATCAAAAAGATTCCTTTTTAATTCAAAAACATCCCTAAATAAAACAACAGCATCAAAACCGAACTCAGACAAAAACTGAGAAATAAACACACCTTGATTAAAATAAATTTTTAAATTATAAAAATCAATATAAGAAGTACTCCCATACAAAAGAGCTATTCCTAACAAAATAAACCCAGAAGCCACCGACCCCAAAATTAAATATTTAATACCAGCCTCCAAAGATGTAATAGACTTTTTAGCAAAGGCAGCTAAAATATAAGAAACAAGACCTATTAACTCTAAAGACAAATACATTGTAATTAAATCAAAAGACTGAATTAACAAAAGCAAACCAAGAATTAAAAAAGAAACCAAAATTGGATATTCTAATAATAAATTAAACCGAACATAATACTTAAACAAAAAAAGAAAAAAAATACTAATAAATAGAATAGTAATTTTTAAAATAATAGAATAATAATCTATAATAAAATTTTTAGAAAAAACAAAATAAACTGGCAATTCATTTAAAAAAATTAACCTCAAAAAAACATTAAAATTCTGAAAAACAAAAGGACTAGAATATGGATTTACTAATTGTAAAAATAAAACAAAAATCAATAAAAAAATTAACAAATTGTAAACATACTTAATTGATAAATTAAAATTTTTAAAACTAATATAAATTAATAATAACAATAACCCAAAACTAAAAAATAAGTCTGGTATTGCTGCAATAAAATGCACCCACGGAAATCAAATTTTTAACCCAGAGATCGAACTGAAATCTTCAAAATTTAAAGGATAATCAAAGCCCATTGGCTTTGTAATATATTCACGATAAATATTAATATTTATATCTCACATTATTAAAAAATAAAACATACTAAAAACACAAATATAAAAAATAAAAAAATATTATTTACTAACAACCTATTTAACTAAAAAAAATATAATTAACAAGCTTTGATGACTTATTATACTTTACCTGATAAGAATAAGAATCTAAACTCATAAAACCTAACTGAAAATCTTTAACACCACCACTATTTTTAAAACATCAAGAGTTACCCCAATAATAAAGCTCCCGATTAACTAATTGTACAGACTCCCCAAAAACTAAAGGCTTATAATCATAAACCGATCTAAAAAAATCATCTACACGAGCTTGCGTAAAAATTGGAACCCCAGAAAACTCACTATCATTATTAAAACACGCGCCACCCAAGGATAAACCAAAGTCTCCAGCATATAAATTCCAACTTGAAACAAAACTCGAATTTGAAGAAACCGCAAAAGAATTATAATGTTTAAAATGTTTCAAAGTTTGTAAATAATCTCCAACACTCGTAGAAGAAGATCAAATCGGCTTTAACTGCGGAACAACCTCAACACCTTTAATTAAAGAGTTTACGTCTTGAGAAAGATTACAATAATAATAAGACAAACCAATTTGATTTTTATAAAAACCATATAACCTAAAAATAAAACTTTCTCAAGGGGATAAAACCATTTTTTGCCAAACAAAGCTATCAGACTGATTTTGATAATACTGATGACCGATCACTTGATCGTTCATAGTATAAACATTTTGACGTAAAAAACCATAATACCCCAAATACATACCAAAATCAGAAGATAATACATCAAAATTTAAATTATGCCAGGTTGAATTATAAGGTTCACTAACAGAATCAAAAATACGACGCTTCGACGATTCTTCATAGTACCCACTTAAGACATCTAACATTACATATAAATTAAAATTACTCGGATAATTTAAAAAACTAAAATAAAAAATTTTATTTAAAGTTAATAAAGAACCAGGCAACATATTCGAATTTTTAGTAAAAAAACTGGAACTGACCCCAGTTGAAGTTTCAAAAAAAGAACTATCTAAAGAATCTAAAATCGATAAAAATTTATCAAATTCCAACTCTGTAAACCTAGCATTAAATGTAGCATTTACAACACCATTACCCTTATAATTAAAAGTAGACGCAGATTCGCGTACATAATAATCAGGTAAACGTTGATTTAAAGAATTTAAATTTTTATTTAAAACTAATTTATATTCTAAAGAATAATATGTTAAAAAATAATTAAATCAACGAGTCTTCCACCAACCAGGCAACATATAATAATAAGTACCTAAGCCCCGACCAAAAAGTGCTTGATAACGATCTAATAATAACTGAAACAAAAAAACCTTAATAGGTGCTTTACCACTATTATAAAAATTAGATTTAATATCTTTACTTGACGGTACGCCCGGAATTAAATCAGGCTCACTATTTACACCCAACATTAGGCTCGGTGCCTTACCATAAAAAAGATTACTATAAGAATTTTTTTTATTTAAAGTAGACCCCCAACCATAAGTATTATCTGTCATAAAATGGCTAACTTCATTTAATAATTTAGTTTTATAAAATAAATTATTCACAGGAATATCAGATTCAGAAAATTTAAAAATATAAGAACTAGGATCTGGAAACAAACGCATACGCTTTGAATAAGATTTCACATAATAGGGCATTAAATCTACACCAAAAGATGTTCCTTCAATATTTTCACTATCTACAAAAGAAACCGGATAGTGCGAATCGACTGTAAGATCATCGTTAATTTCATACTCAAAACCCTCTTTCAGCATATATGGACTATGAAAAAAAACACCATAATAATCTCAAAGTCGGCGAAGCTCCGCACGCCAATCCCCCCAAGTTAAAGTATAATAATAAAATTTTTCTGGAATAAAAAAACCTGTTAATACCCAAACATAAAAAACAAATAAGTTACTAAAATAATTATCTTTATCATATAATACATATAACTTTTCATCCCAAGGTGCTAAAGTTCAATCTTCTTTACTATTAAATTTTGAAATAATCTGATGATTATAATAATAAGTACCACTATAACCTTTATCCACCCGATAATACTTTAACCGAGCTTCCAAATGCCGCTCCCACAGCGCTCAAGGCCCTTGGGCGCGATAAAACGGCATTTCAAACTTTTTCAAAGAAGAAGAAGAAATAATATTTGGACTAATACGTTGTATAAAATCTTTATTCTTCTTTAGAGCAGCGCTTCGCCCAATAACTTCGCGCTCAGGTAAAGACTCTCAAAACGACTCTGGTACAATAGACGAAACGCGCACATCAATTAACTCACGATCAACATCAACCAAATTTTCCTTTTTAGAAATAAAAAATGAACTTAAAAGTTGAGATAATTCATATTGTTGAATTATAGAAAGCGCAACCGCTTTGTTTGTTGAAAGCGGCAATCTATCAGTGCGATAATTACTTAAATCAAACTTTAAATCTAAATCTTGAACCAAATTTAAAGACCACTCCACATGCACAGCAAGCCACTTATTCCAGTAAGAAAAAAAAAAAGCATCTTGAGAGGATAAAAAACTATGAGACAATTCAAAATTATTTAATAAAACAAAAACATTATTTAAAAAAATTCAAGAAAAATCTCAGGGATAAGAAAGTGGACTTCAAACACTAAAATAATCTTTATCAAACAATGCAATTCAAAATCCAGGTCAACTACCTTTCTTTGCTAAAGCTATATAATACTGCGTATTTGGACTATTCCACCAAAATAAATTTTCAACAAAGCTTCAACCCTCGAATGACGACGGAAAGCCTCCAAAAAAAGAAACACCAGAAAATAATAAATTAAAAAAAAAATCATAACCACTAGCTCCATTACCTGCAATATAAGAATTTACAAAAAAAAAATAAATTTCTAAAAATTTATACAAAAATATTAAAAACTGATTTCTATAAAGTTGACGACGTTCTAAATCTCCAAAAGACAAAATTTCAGGATTAAATGAATTTGGTGGAACCCCATCTCAAGACTTCAACATATGAAAATCATTCCCTTCTTGATACATTTGTGGTGTTTCTAAAAATTCAAATTCTCCTAACGTTAACTGTTCAATTACCTTATACAGACCACCCCAACTAGATCCAAAATCAAATAAGAAAGACTCCTCCGCTTCTCCTACAAATTGAACTAAAATAAATGAAAAATCATCGTCAAAAAAAGTATCAAACTCTAAAAATGTCAACGCAATCATAAACCAAGCAGGTATACAATACCAATTACTAAGCATCAAACCACTCTCACGCACGGCAATTAGATCAAAATCAGACTTATACCAAGCCCACTCCTCTTCACGCCAACTATCTAACGGTAAACCTTTAAAATAACGTTCTGTTAATGAAATACGAACCTGAACCATATACCAATAACTAAAAACATTAATATAATATTTTCTAGTTTTTTCAAAAAGCCAAGTATCTGGACTAAAAAATTTAGGCTTTATTACCCGATATCAAACATACCTAAAAAACATTGAAAAACTACGGGAACCTAAACTAACTTTTTTTTTCTCATATGTCAATTCTTTAAAATTTAATTGAAATCATAAATTATTGTCATAAACAATAAAAGACATCCAAGCCGCTCAAAGAAATCAAAAAAACCAAATACAAAAAAAAAAAATTCAATACTTTAAAAGCTCTGGTTCACAAAATTCAAAATAATCGAAAAAACGAACTCAAAGGCTTGAAGATACCCGCAAATACTCATCAAAATTTTCATTACAAACAAGCAAATACTGAAACATATCAGTTTTGTATAAATAATGAAAAGGCAAAAATAAATTATCCTGAACAACATAATAGCCTAAAGAAATTGAATTATTATATAAAGATAATAAATAAGCTGAGTCTGAAAAATTATAATAACTTTCCGGATAAAAAAAAAAACCAGCGCCACTAATTCACACAGACGCTCGGCGGCTAAAAACTAATCAAATATCAATGGATTGTAGATAACAAAAAAAAATATACAAGATACTAACACTAAAAATTAAAACTTTAATTTCACGAGCTATTTTATCGATCTCAAACAATTCGATATCTAAATACTCATAACGCTCGTCATCTTCATACTCTTCACTAGGTCAATGATCTTTAAAATAAAACATTAAATTATAAAATTATTAAGCTAATTTTGTAAAACGCCAAACATCAGAAGAAACAAAATTATTTGTAATTAACTGACTATAAACAAGATAAAAAAAAATAACTAAAGAAAAAATAGAAATTAAAGAACCAAAAGAAGCAATTTGATTCCACCCTGTAAAAGCATCTGGATAATCAGAAATACGCCTAGGCATTCCAGAAAGACCTAAAAAATGCATTGGAAAAAAAGTAAAATTAACACCAACAAAAAAAGTCCAAAAATGAATTTTACCTAATAATTCATTATATTGCAAACCAATAATTTTAGCACTTCAATAATAGTAACCTGCAAAAACTGCAAAAACCGCACCCATCGATAAAACATAATGAAAATGAGCCACAACATAATAAGTATCGTGGAAGGCAACATCTAAACCAGCATTAGCTAAAATAACCCCAGTAAAACCACCAATTGTAAATAAAACTATAAAACCTAAAGCAAACAACATAGGTGTTACTAAAATAATAACACCTTCTCACATTGTAGCCAACCAACTAAAAATTTTAATACCTGTCGGCACCGCAATAATCATAGTTGCTGCTGTAAAATAAGCCCGGCTATCTACATCCATACCTACAGTATACATATGGTGAGCCCAAACAATAAAACCTAAAATACCAATTGAAAGCATCGCATAAACCATACCCAAATAACCGAAAACAGTAGGACGTAAAGAAAATGTAGAAACTACATGACTAATAATACCAAAACCAGGTAAAATTAAAATATAAACTTCTGGATGACCAAAAAATCAAAACAAATGCTGATAAAGAATTGGATCACCACCCCCGCTTGCCACAAAGAAAGTTGTATTAAAATTACGATCTGTTAACAACATTGTAATTGCCCCAGCAAAAACCGGCAACGATAACAATAATAAAAAAGCTGTAATTAAAACACCCCAACCAAACAATGCCAATTTATGCATATAAATACCATTACCACGCATATTAAAAATTGTGGTAATAAAATTAATCGCACCCATTATAGAAGAAGCTCCAGCTAAGTGTAAACTAAAAATAGCTAAATCTACAGAAGCACCTGGATGAGATAACAAACCAGAAAGAGGTGGGTATACCGTTCAACCAGTTCCAGCACCAAGTTCCACTAAACTTGAAAAGACCAACAGCAACAAAGCCGGAGGCAATAACCAAAAACTAATATTATTTAGTCGAGGAAAAGCCATATCTGGAGCACCAATTAAAATAGGAACCAAAATATTACCGAAGCCACCGATTAAAATTGGCATTACCATAAAAAAAATCATAATAAAAGCATGAGCAGTAATAATTACATTATATAATTGATAATTACCTAATAACAACTGATCACCCGGGTCACGCAATTCCAAACGAATTAAAGCGGACAAACTTGTACCAACTACACCAGCCAAAGCACCAAAAATTAAATACAATGTTCCAATATCTTTATGATTTGTTGAAAAAAATCAACGATTTACAAACGCACTGTTTCAAAAACTACCAAATGCCAGTTTTTGAATTGCAACATTTAAAAACATAAAAAATTAAATTTTTTACGTTCGGGTTAATCTTATACACTACAATAACAAAAATTTAGGTTTAATAAAAAAAAATTAAAAAGCAAATAAAATTAAAAAAGCCATCATTAATCCAAACAAGGCAATTGCTTCAGATAATGCGAAACCTAAAATAGCATAAATAAATAATTGTTTAATCAAAAAAGGATTTCTCGCTACAGATTGCATTAAACCCGAAAAAACAATACCGATACCAGTTCCAGAACCTGCCAAAGAAATTGTAGCCAACCCAGCACCAATTAATTTTAAATTTTCAAACATAAAAATAAGAAATAAAATAAATAAAATACCTAGAAAAGGATTTGCACCTCTGACTTCTACGTTTTCAGCGTAGCGCTCTACTCACTGAGCTATCTAGATAAAAGAATAAAAAAAAACATAAGCCTAATAGGACTCAAACCTATACCAGTCCATTATGAGCGGATTATTCTAATCGATTAAACTATAGGCCTATAACTATAATAAAATAAAAAATTAAAAAAGTAATAACTTAATAAACTCAAACTGACCCTTTAAAGCAAAACTGTTAAAAAATTTAAATAAATAAATAATCTTTAAATTATTTGTAAAAAAAACATCATAAAACATAAAATAACTTCAACATAAACCTGGTTTTTTTAAAATATAAGATAAATTAGTAATAACTAACTTATAAAAATTTAAACCATTATGTTTTTTTTTTAGATTATAACTACCTAAAAAACTATAAATATTTAAGCGACGAGTAAATAAAAAAAATAAAAAATATTTAAAATCATTCTCAAACGGTAAAAAGCATCCTAAAAATTTATATTTTTTTCGCTTTTTACCAGACCGTAATACATTTTTATAATATAAAAATGGATACTTACCCGTTAAATAAAAAAAAACAAAACCACAAACAAGATTACAAATCTGTAATTTACTATTTTTAAAAATAAGTGGAACCAAAAAACTACAACCATTTAAATCATTAAAATCATAATAAAAATATTTCGACAAAAAAAACGACTTAACAGTACGCTTATAATATTTAGCAACGTGAAATTTCATTATATAAAAATTAAATTACACTACGACCTAGCAACGGAACCCGAAGTAAACTATGTTTACGCAAATCAAAATTAACAGCACCAAAAAGTTTAGTACCTAATAAATTTTCTTTATCTGAAAACAATAAAATTGTATTTTTTTCAAAACGAATAAAATTACCGGACTGCCGCCGTAAATTAAAACAAACTGCAGATACTACAGCTAAATAAACTTTTGTACGCAATTTTTTTTTTTTTAAGTTACTACGAACAGAAACCAAAATAAAACTACCAACCCCGGCAATCTTATTCCGAGAACCTCCAAAAATATGAATACACCGGCCCACCTTAAAATTACTATTATCAATAATATTAGCTTGACTTTCTTTAATTAACATTTAAAATTACTAAATTTATGTATAAAAAAAATATGAATTTTTACATTTATATTTAAACTTATAACAAACATTATATTTAATACGTAAAATCTTAAATAAAAAAATTAAAAAATAATAATGATAAAAAGAAACATAAGAAATTTGAAAAGTTAAAACCCCTTTATAATTATTAGAAGAAAATTGTGACTGAGCTTTTTTATTAACATGCGGCGACTTTAATAAAGAAAAATGACCACCCCCGCTACCCAAAAAATAAACCAAACTATAAAAAGAAAAAAAAAAAAATTTACAAAATTTGCCATTTATTTTATAAATAAAATACATATTTAATAATTTTGTTATTCTATAAATCATAAATTTTAAACGCTTAAAGTAAATACTAGAAACAAAAAGTAATATAAAATTCATTAACCCTATAACCTAGGAAAAATCGTAGCAATTACCATAGAGAAATCAACTCCATTATACATACCAGGTACTTTAATAAAAACATCAGCACCTAAAAAATTATCGTAAGACATTATTGATGCTTCCAAAAACCACAGCGAACGCTCCTCGCGTGTATCTATAAAATCGCAGTACCTATTAATAATGTAATAATCTATAAAATCATCATAGCTGTCTATAGCATCGGATAAAACCGCAACAAACTCATGACGATAACCAACAGAATAATCAAAAATATATACAACTGACGATAAAAAAACCACAAAACCTAAAGCAAAAGGTAAAAATTGCACTCAGCCTAAGTTCATTAATTGATCATAACGAACTCTAGGTAATGTAGCCCTTACAATAATAAATAATAAAGCAATTAAAGCTGTTTTAAAACAAAACCAAAAAAAACCTGGTAAAAAAGATAAAAAAAATATAGGGCTTATCCACCCACCAAAAAATAAAATAACAATAATAGCAGACATAGAAAGCATAAAAGAATACTCTGCTAAAAAAAACATTGCAAATAAAATACAGCTATACTCAACATTATAACCAGCAACAATCTCAGCCTCCGCCTCTACCAAATCAAAAGGAACTCGATTTGTTTCCGCAAGAGATGAAACAAACATAACAAGAGCTAAGGGTCAAAGAGGCCAAATAAAAAAAACATCTTTCTGCAACTTAACAATCTCAACTAAATTTAAACTTTGAGATCAAACAGCAACACCAACCAAAACAAAACCAATTGCAATTTCATATGAAATCATCTGAGCTGTACTACGAAGAGCTCCGATAAAAGCATACGTACTATTGCTGGCCCAGCCCGCAATAATAACACCATAAACGCTTAACGATGATATCGCAAAAAGAACTAAAACACTTAATTCACTAAAAAAAATAATATTTGTATCACTAAATGGTATTACAGTTCAAATAGTTAAACTTAAAGTTAAAAGTAACATGGGCGCCATCAAAAAAAGCTGAACATTTGCCCGTGAAGGAATAACCATTTCTTTAATAATTAACTTTAAACCATCACCCACTGGTTGCAAAAACCCAGAAATACCAAGTTCTAGCGAACCCACGGTATGCGGGCCCTGCCTCCGCTGCGCGCCACCCATCACCTTACGCTCTGCAAGTGTATAAAAAGCAATTGCAATTAATAAACCAATTATGGATACCACAGTAGATAAAATATCAATAACTAATACAGATAAAATATTATCTTTTAAAATCTGTAAAAAAAAATTAAAATAAAAACATAAAATTAAACTCAACTTTAAGTTCATTACAATAAGTATAAAATAAAAAACTAATTTACCATGTTTTTCGCCGTACCCCGGAGAAATGCCCCAAATGAATAAAATGTTTTAAAGCACCGCGGCATAAACGATACCGCCGAAAAACGCCACGAGAACGCCCAGAATATGCACAACGATTTGTAATTAAAAATTGATTTAACCCCCCTACCCGGCGAAATGGAAAATAGACAAAATTTTTATTAAATTTCTCAACCATACTTAAAAAAATTAATTTTTCAAAACCACAAAACGACTTACGCCTATTTAAATCAAGTTTTTTTTTTGATTTACGCATATTAAATTTCCCTTATTAGTAAAACAAAATTTGACAACATACCAAAGCTTTAAATCATTATTTTTGCAAAATATTTAAAATAGGTATAACAAACAAAAAAAATAAAAAATAATATATTGTACTTAATGAGCCTAAAACAACATATAACGGCTCTACAGGCTGTGCTCCGATTCAACCTAAAAATAAAAACACACTCATTAGAAGGGCACAAAAAAAAATATAAACTAACCTATATTTAACCGGAGTAGATACATTTAAAGATAGATACGGAAGAAAAAACAAAATTACTAAAGACGCGCCCATACAAAGCACCCCCCCTAATTTATCTGGAATTGATCGTAGCATAGCATAAAAAGGTAAAAAGTACCACTCTGGCACAATATGGGTCGGTGTAACCATCGGATTAGCTTCTATGTAATTATCAGAATGACCTAAAACATTGGAATAATATAAAGTAAAAATTGAATAAATTATTAATAATATTAAAAAACCATATAAATCTTTAACATAAAAATAAGGATAAAATGGAATCCTATTAATATCATTTTTACTTGATCCACCGCCCAATAAAGGCTCCGAGGAACCACTTAAATGAAGCGCACTCAAATGTAAAATCACAACAAACAAAATAATAAAAGGTAATGTAAAATGTAAACTAAAAAAACGATTTAATGTTGGGTTTGCCACAGAAAAACCGCCTCAAATTCACTGCGCAATTGACTCACCAACTAATGGAATAGCACTAAATAAATTTGTAATAACAGTAGCACCCCAAAAACTCATCTGCCCTCACGGTAAAACATAACCAATAAATGCTGTAGCCATCATTAAAATAAAAATTAAAACCCCGGAAAGCCAAGTATATGTCCGTGGAAAAACATATGAAGCGAAATAAATACCGCGCGCCATATGAATATAAACAACTAAAAAAAACATTGAAGCACCATTCGCATGAAAATAACGTAACGCCCACCCATAATTAACATCACGCATAATATGTTCTAAACTATCAAAAGATAACTCTACATGTGAAGTATAATGCATTGCAATAAAAATACCTGTAACTAATTGTAAAGCTAACATAAGACCAGAAAGTGCCCCTAAATTTCAAAAATAATTAACATTAATAGGTGTTGGGTAATCGATTAAATGATTATTTAAAATTTGTCCAAATTTTGTACGTAAAATACGCATATTAAAAAACAAAAACAATAAAATTTGACATTTCATTTAATGATTTCTTAAAAAACACAGATTTTCCCAAATCAATTAATAAATAAAAAGAAAGGTTTAAAAAATAATAAATAGAAGCCCTAACTAATAAATATCAATTTTTACCATAATTATTTAAAACAAAAGAAATAAAATTTTGTGTTTTTTTTTTTTTCTGCATATAATGATATATGAAAAGCCAAAATTTAATTTGTTTTTTTATTCGTAATTGCCAAATATAATGGAGTATGCGAAATTCCTCTTCATAAGTACGAAAAAAAAAAATAAAAAAGAAAAAAAGCAATCAGTATATTTGCGGATACATCATTACAAGATCAACTTGTGGCATTTATATAAATTAAAATTTTTAATAAAAAAAATTATCAAGCAAGAGCCCCCTTTTTTCATTCATAAATAAAACCAACAGTTAAAACAAATAAAAAAAACATCATAACCCAAAATCCAAGACCTCCTAAATAGCTTAAGTGAACCGCCCAAGGAAATAAAAACACAATTTCTAAATCAAAAATAATAAAAAGCATACCTACTAAGTAATAATGAACATTAAAACGTGAACGAGCATCATTAAATGCTTCAAAACCACACTCGTATGCTGAAAGTTTTTCATTATCTTTTGATTTTATTAAAAAAGCCTCTAAATCAGAATCTTCTAAATTATACAAAAATGTCAAACCAACTAAAATAAAACTTAATATAAAACTTATGCTAAAATAAACAAATAAAACAAAATATTCATGTAAAAGCCAATTCATTTTTATATAATAAATATAAATAAAAAAAAAAAAATTTAAATTTCTTTTAGCTTACAAAACGGATTCCCGTAAGCGCCGAGCCGCACGCTATACATACTATCTACAGGATTAAAACAAAAAACTTCGAAATCTAAAGATTCGCGAACAGCTCCAGAACGCGTTCCGGGCAACGAAGTATAAATACCGGCATCTTTTGCAGTAGCTGGATTACACCGAATTAAATAAGTTAATACCTTATCAAAATCTTTCAAAAGAAATTGCACACCGACTTCGGAATCATCTGAAATACTATTTATCATAAAAAACGACGGTGTATGCGGTGATCCAGGCTTAAAGTCAGTTCAAGTACGTCCTGGATTAAGCGACCCAGGAAAATAAATATTAACATTTCCGCACACGATATGAAAGCAACCTCACTCACCAACATACCCCTTATACTCGACGGTACCAGACTCCAAGCGCACCGGTGGCAATTGTTGAGCCAAAACCGGATCTGCACAAAACGGCCTCTCTAACGCGGGTCAAGATGTTCTACGCTCTTCATCTGCCGTGTCATATTTTGGTAAACCCTCTACCTGATAAAAGGGGGTATCTACCGCCGGATGTTTTATAACAGATTGAATTTTACCATTACCAACATACCGAAAACCTTCTGGCATCGGCAGATCTTTATCTCAAGAAACTGATTCTAAGTTTACAAACTGAACTTCTTGAGTAATTCCAATAACATACCCATCACAATTTAAAAAAACAGATATCTCAGGTGAATTATTATAAACGGTACCAGATATTGAACTGATATCATAAAATAATTTATTTTTTATTAAATCTAAAGTTGCATATGCAATATTGCTATCTAAAATACACAATAAAAGTGGAGAAAAAATTCCAAAAAAAAAAACAGGTAATAAAAAACTATAATTTACAAAAAATTCGATTTTTGAAATATCTTTAAAAATTGTAATATATTTAGTATTTAAAGACCCAAAAAAAAGTCTATTAAATAAAAAAAAACTAAATGCAGTACTAATAAAAAGACTTACAGCAACAAAAAGTAAAGGTGCTGCAGCTTCTTGCATAGCACCAATAAATATCGCAAGTTCTCCAACAAAACTCGCACTAATTGGAAAACTAACATTACCTAAAATAGCAATAAAAAATAAAATACTAGTTAAAGGCATTGCATAAGATAAGCCCCCATAGTATGCTATAAAACGCGTTTTATAACGATCATATAAAACCCCAACAAGCGCGAATAAAGAACTAGAAACTAAGCCATGCGCAACCATTAATAAAAAAGCACCTTTAATTCCAAAATCAGTAAAAGAAAATAAACCAAGAACACAATAACTCATATGGACGATTGAAGAATAAGCAACAACACGTTTCATATCCGTTTGCCTTAACGCCGCAAGAGAAGTAAAAAACATACTAACAATCATTAAAACAAAAATATAATTTTTTAAATCATACGCAGCAATTGGAAATAAAATAATACAAAAACGGTATATACCATATGTTCCAAGTTTTAAAAGCAACCCGGCTAAAATAATGGAACCAGTTGTCGGAGCTTCTACATGAGCTTCTGGTAACCATAAATGAAATGGAAATACTGGTGTTTTTATTGCAAATGCAATAAAAAATAATAAAAAGTAAAAATATTCTTTATGTAATGGGCAATAGATTGTTTTTGTAATTAAAACATCATAACGACTTGTACCTAATTGAGTATATATAATTGTTATTGCAACTAACATACATAAAGATCCCAATAAGGTATAAAAAAATAAGTAAAATGCAGCTTTATTTTTTCGAGACCGTGAACCAGCTATTCCAATTAAAAAAAACATTGGTATTAAAACAGCTTCGAAAGCAGCATAAAATAAATAAATATCAATTGCTAAAAAAGCTAAAAATAAAAATAATTCTAAAAAAAGTAATGAAAGACACATTCAAGGAATTTCATTTTTTTTTCTATCAATTAACGTTAATAAAGAAAAAGGAATTATAAACGCAGTTAAAACTACCATAAGTAATGAAGTCCCATCCATACCCAGCGCGAATCAAATATCAAACCGTGGTAGAATTGGAAAACAATATTCAACTCAAGCATATGAAAGTGCTGTTGTTGGGTAGAGATTTCATAAAAAAAAACTATAAGTTAAAAGACCTAAAGAAATACAAAAACTTAAATTTAAAATTAAAAAAGAAAATGAAACAAATTTATTCTTATTCATATGTAGTAGGCTTCGTAGAAGCGAAATATCAAACCAAAAACACAAAATTAAAATTAAAATGAAACTAATACCTAAAAGGGTTAAATTTATTAAAGTTAATAACATTTATTTTATTCTAAAAGAAGTATATTATTTTTAAACAGTTATATATGTATATATTTATACATATGTTAATAAAATATAAAACTAAACCGAACTAGTTTTTAATTTCTAGGTCGGGGTGGGTAGCAGGAATCAAACCTACATCAGTAAAGCCACAGGTTACTATTTTAATCAATTAAACTATACCCACCAATTTAATTATTTAAATTGAAATCAAATTAATGATTTATAAAAACAAAATAAAATTTTAAAAAAAAAAAAAAATAAATTAAAAATTAATTGAAAATATAAAAAATTAAATATATATATAAAATTTAAATTTTTTTTTAAATCGAAAAAAGTTGAAAGTGTAGATAAAAAATAACTACTTAAAGGAAAGCCATGTAATTGGAATCCTAAAATATATGATAATTTAAAATTTATTAAATGATTTAAAAAAAGATTTAATTGTGTTGTTTTATTACAAACAAGTAAAAATGCTTTTTCAAAACTATTTTTTTTTAATAATTTAAATGGCAAACCTAAACTATTATACAAAATTGTTTTCTTTACACGATATAAATTCCAAATTTTAAATTGTTTCATTATTTTTCTTAAAAAAAGTATTTGATCAAAAAAATAAATTAATACGAAATTTTGATTTAAAAAAAATTGAAGGGTTAAAATCATTTTATATTTTTTTAAAATTTTTACTTTTTTTTTTTTTAAATGATAATTAAAAAACATTACTATATGATATAATAAAAATTATCGGTCAACTTCACCAAAAACAATATCTTGAGTTCCAATGATAGCAACAACATCTGCTAAAAAATGACCTTTTGACATTAAATTAATACCTTGTAAATGATAATATCCTGGTGTTCGTATCTTGCAGCGATATGGAAGATTTGTATTATTTGAAATTAAAAAAACCCCTAATTCTCCTTTTGGAGCTTCAATTGCAACATAATTTGCTGCTGTTGGAACAACGCACCCTTCTGTATATAATTTAAAATGATGGATAATTGCTTCCATATCAGTTTTAATAATATTTTTAGATGGGGGCGAGATTTTTCAATTTTTAACTGCAATATCTGTTTGAGGTAATTTATTTAAACATTGAAAAATTATTGATAAACTTTCTCGCATTTCATGCATACGTATTAAATAACGATCGTAGCAATCTCCAGTATTTCCTAGAGGTATTTTAAAATTTAATTCTCTATAAATTTCATAGGGTTCAGAAACTCGCAAATCTCAAGCCAAACCAGAACCACGTACTAAAACTCCACTAAAAGAAAAATTTTGAGCTTCTTTTTTAGTAACAACTCCAATATTTTGTAAACGTTCTTTTCAAATTCTATTTTCTGTTAACAATTCTTCAATTTCATCTAAACGAGCACTAAATTGTGTTGCAAAAAAGTACACTTCGTTTAGTAAAGATTCTGGTAAATCTTGAGAAACACCACCAATTCGAAAATATGCGGCATGCATTCTCGCACCAGAAACTATTTCATAGAAACCCATTAATTTTTCACGTTCTTCAAATGCCCAAAGAAAAGGAGTAAATGCTCCAATATCTATTGCATGTGTTGTAATAGCTAAAAGATGATTCAAAATTCGAGTTAATTCACTAAACAACACACGTATATATTGAGCTCGTAATGGTACAATACAATTTAAATTTTTCTCAACAGCAAGAATATAAGCATGTTCTTGAACCATCATAGAAACATAATCCAGCCGATCAAAATATGGTAAAGCTTGCATATAATTTTTTGTTTCAATTAATTTTTCAGTACCCCTATGCAACAAACCAATATGCGGATCTGCTTTTTGAATTAATTCTCCATCTAGCTGTAAAATCAACCTCAGAACTCCATGTGCCGAAGGATGCTGTGGTCCAAAATTTAATTTTAAAGCTTGCAATTTCTTTAAACTTTTTTTTTCTTTATTTAAATTAAGCATAATATTATTTTTATTTTTTACTAATAACTTTATCTATCAATTCTCAAAAACCTTAACCATATTTTTATACAAAAATATGAATATATAATTTATAAAATATTTTCTTATCTATTATATATGAGCTTAAGTAGATTCGAACTACTGACTTTACACTTATCAGATGTATACTCTACCGACTGAGTTATAAGCTCGTTAAGCTTAAAACAAAAATACATATATTTAAATAATTCTAGACTAAATTTAATATTAAAATTTAATTTTAAATTAAAATAATTTTTTCATTATAATTTTTTATATTTTATTGAATAAATATCCTTTACGAGAATTGAACTCGTATTTTTGCTGTGAAAGAACAATGTCCTAACCATTTAGACGAAAAGGATTTTTTATAAAATTTTAACTTAAATAATAAAAAAAAACTTTTCCTACAAATAAAAATACTTCAGTCTTATTAATATAATTTAGCTTATAAAAATAAACTTACCTAAATATACTCTACTTTTATTACTATTACATTATTTCTTTTATTTATTTATAAAAATAAAACAAAGGGTTTTGTAACTTAGCTATACTATAGATTATAGATATTAACTATACCGTAGTTACATATATTTTTTTTTATATTTCCCTTATTAGTTAAACTTAATTTAACAACATACTATACTTGACATCTTAAGTATAGAAATAAAAAATTAAATTTAAATAAAAACTATAACTGCATTTTTTTTTATATTTTTATCACTTTCCAGCCACAGGTTCCCCTGCGGCAACCTTGTTACGACTTCATCCCAGTTTTTAATTCTACATACAAAAATTTTAATTTATAAAATTTTTAAATTTTATAAATAAATTAATCTTTTTCAAGCCAAATTAATTTCCAGCATGTGACGGGCAGTTTGTGCAAAGCTTCATAACTCATTCACCGTAGCGTGCTGATCTACGATTACTGGTGATTCCGACTTCATACCTTCGAATTGCAGAAGATAATCCGTATTTAGAAAATTTTTATTGATTTACTCTACATTACTGTATTGTTTCATATTGTAATTTTCATTGTAGCACATCTGTAGCCCAGTTCTTACAGACCATGAGGACTTGAAGTGGTCCCTTTTCTCAAATAATTTCATTTATTTAAAAACTAATTAACACCTTTAATCTATATAAATAGATTTAAAGCAAGGGTTTCGCTCGTATCAAGAATTAACTTGAGATCTTGGCAACACGAGCTGACAACAGCCATGCAATCTTGCAAAAAACAATATATATAGTAATTTTAAATTATTATTAACTTTGTAAAATATAAAAAAATATTTTAGCAAAAATTAATAAAAAAGAAACTATAACATTTTTTGTTACGAAAACTGGTAAGGTTTTGCGCGGATCGTCGCATTAAACAACATGCTCCACCACTTAAAAAAGCCCCCGCCATCACTTTAGGATATCCGTCTTGCGACCATACTTTCCAGGCGGAATATTTATCGCGTTAGCTTAAATACTAAAATAAATAATAAATTTTAATTAAAATAACATTTTTTCTAATACTTAATATTCATCGTTTACCGTATAGACTACTAGGGTCTCTAATCCTATTTGATACCTACACTTTCGTACCTCAGCGTCAGTGTTGAACTAGATAAATGCCTACGCCTTTGATATTCCTACTAATATCTAAAAATTCTACCCTTACATTAGCAATTCCATTATCCTTATTCAAACTCAAAAATTTGTCGAAAAAAAGCATTTCCAAAGTTAAGCTTTGCTATTTAACTTTATCCTACAATATTCGCCTACGTACACTTTACGCCTAATAACACCGAATAACGCTTACCCTCCCTGTATTACCGCGGCTGCTGGCACAGAGTTTAACCAGGGCTTTCTCTTTAATTTTTAGTCATTATCCTAAATTAATGAAAAAATTTTACGACGCATGGCCATATTCATTTACGAAGTATTACGGGATCAAACTTTCGTTCATTGTCCACAATTCCCCACTGCTGCCTTCTATAGAAGTTTGGGCCATATCTCAATCCCAATGTGGCTGTTCATTCGTTAAAACCAGCTAAAAATCATCGGCTTGGTAAGCCTTTACCTTACCAACTACCTAATTTTGTATGAACTTATTTAAAAACAAATAAATCTAATTAATGAAAAATTAAAAATTTCCTTTTATAAAATAATATTCATATATTACTCACCCGTTCGCTATTTAAATCAAATTTATATAAACTCACATGTGTAAAGCATACTTCCAGCGTTCATTCTGGGGCAAGTGTTCCCCATCATTTAATGTAAATTTTAAAAAAAACTTAACAAAAACTATCTTAAAATAAATTAATAATAATATATAAAAATTTAATTCTTGAGTAAATAAAACAATTAGTATTTAATTACTAAACACCTCACAATGCTTACATATTAAACCTATTTTAACGTCATTATATAATAACAATTTTACTTTTTTTAAATTAATTTTAGAGAAACTTTCTTACTTATATGATTTCAGCAATTCTGTTTTTTAGATGTAGCTTCGAAGCAATGCCATAAACATAACAACTTCAACACCATTGATCTATTTTTCTTGGTCCTCTCGTACTAAAGTCAAGACTCTACAATTTAAAAACACTTACAGTAGATAGGGACCAAACTGTCTCACGACGTTCTGAACCCAGCTCACGTACCACTTTAATTGGCGAACAGCCAAACCCTTGGAACTTTATGCATCTCCAGGATGTGATAAGCCGACATCGAGGTGCCAAACAACCCCATTGATATGGTCTCTCAGGAGTTATTAGCCTGTTATCCCCAGCGTACCTTTTAGCCGATGGTCGATTACCCTTCCATACAGCATAATCGGGTCACTATGACCAACATAATAAGAAATATTACATTTCTGAAAAACTTGTCAGTTTTTCAGTTAAATAAATTTAAGCCATTATACAATTAATAAAATATGATTTAGATATCTTATTAAACTTTATCTTTGTACACCTCCATTAAAATTTAGGAGGCTACTGCCCCAGTCAAACTACCCATTATACACTGTCCATAAAAATTTATGTAAAAATTTTAAAAAATTTTTAGAGTAGTATCTCAAGGATATAATAAATAAATTTAACCTAAATAAAAATTAAAATTATTTTTTACATATTAATTTAATACAAAAATTAATTTTAAATTATTTTAAATATTTAAATACAAAAAATATTAAAATAAAAATTTATTTTAAAAAAATACAAATTCTTAAAATATTAAATTATTAATACTAAATTATTTCTACTTATCCTGCACAAAAGTCTTTTTTTTTTTTAAAATAATATATAAGTATAGTAAAGGTGCATGGGGTCTTTCCGTCTAGCTGTAATTCCTTCGCATCTTCACGAAAATTTTAATTTCATTGAGTTAATATTAGAGACAGTAGAGCAGTCGTTACGCCATTCATGCAGGTCGGAACTTACCCGACAAGGAATTTCGCTACCTTTGGACCGTCATGGTTACAGCCGCCGTTTACTAAAGTTTCAAATCAACGCAAAAAACGTTTTATTTTCACTGACCAGTACCGGGCAGGCCTCAGACCTAATACATCATATCACTATTTCGCAAGGTCCTGTGTTTTTGATAAACAGTCGCTACTCCCTATTTTATGCTACCTATTTTTTTATTTAATAGGCCCCTCTTTTCCCTAAGTTACAAGATAATTTTGCCGAGTTCCTTTAATATTATTCTCTCATTCACCTAAGCAAACTATGCTAACCTACCAACTGCGGTTTAAGTACGGCTTTTATTAAATCTTAACAATTTTTCCCGAACTAAAAATAATTCATTTATAATATTATTTTTAAAAATAAATAAATTATTTTTTCATTGTCATTGTTAGAAAAATTACTTAATTTTAAAAGTAATTTCATTATGTAATGTTATCACATTTTAAATTTAAACTACACTTAGAAACCGATTAACTTTCTTACACATAAATAAAAACCTAAGGTTTACGGTGATAGTCACATACATACTATTTTTTATTACTCATATCAATATTCTTACTTTCAAAGTATAAAATATTTTTTCAAAATATAATTAAACATTTTTATTAAAAATACGTCTAATTCAATACATATGAAACATTCTGCTACCATAATTAAAATAAATAAAATTTTAATTATTTTTTGCTTCGGTAGTTTATAAATTCTCTTTACATTTTTGACACAATACAATTTAATTAAAATAATAATCTATTACGATATTTTTAAAAGATAGCTGCTTCTAAGCTTACTTCTTAAATATTTTAACGATATTGCACCTTATTTAATTTTTAAACATTTTGAGACCTTAACAAAAAATCTGGGCTGTTTCCCTCTTGACTTAAAATCTTACCACTTTAAGTCTGTCTATTATAAAATTTTTAATTAGTATTCGTGGATTTTTTTACTATTTAAAATAAAAATATTTTAAAAAACAATAAACATAATTCCCTACCCCTAATAAAAATAAATTATAATGCTCTACGTAAATAGATTTCGCAGAAAACCAGATATTTCTAAATTCGATTAGCTTTTCACTCCTAGTCAAAAATCATCTCCACTTATTGCAACAAATGTGAGTTCGGTCCTCCGATACAGCCGGATTGCCATACCTTCAACCTGTTCTTGACTAGATCATTTAGTTTCGGGTCTAATTATTATAATTTTTAATTATTTTCATAAAATCTATTTTTAAAAAATTAAATTTACTATAATAATTAACTTATTGATCCATGATACAAAAGGTACACTATAAAAATAATTTTAATAATAATATTTAATATTTTAATTTCAAATTCTTTTCAATACTTTAAAGTTTCTTTTCATTATTCCCTCACGGTACTAGTTCACTATCGATTAAATAATTATATTAAGTTTTAGAAAATGGATTTCCTATATTCAAACAAAATAACACATGTTTCGCTTTACTTAATTATTTTATTTTTTATATAATTATACTGGACTATAAATTACCATATATTGCTTTTTAATTATATATACATTAATAAAAAACTTAAAATATACGCATTCGCTCGCCACTACTAACATAATCTCTATTGATTTATTTTCCTTTAGGTACTAAGATGTTTCAATTCCCTAAGTAATTATTATATACAATTTCTTTAAGAAAAAATTAAAAAATACAGTATAAAACCACTTTTTTTAATATTTCATTAATAATACGTTCTTATTTTATTTATCCAAATATTCATCAAAATATTAATTAAAAACTCAATTTATTAAATAAAAATAAAAAATAAAACAAGAGAAAAGGGACTCTAACCCTTATTAATGATTTTGGAGATCACCGTTTTAACAATTAAACTATTCCCTCATAAAAAATAGACGTATTAGAATCGAACTAATAATTTTGGATAATGAGCCCAATGGGTTACCAATTACCACCAACGTCATATAAATAAATAATTAAGCAATATAAACTAAAACATACAAACCTAACCAAACAACATCAACAAAATGCCAATACCAAGTCGCAGCTTCCAAACCAACATGATGTGTTTTAGAAAACTGATAATTTACATGTCTTACTAAACATACTAATAAAAATATAGTTCCTACTAGCACATGAAAACCATGAAAACCAGTCATCATATAAAAAACAGAACCATAAATACCATCATTAATTTGAAAAGTACTACTTACATATTCAAAAAATTGAGATAATGTAAAAACAATACCTAAAGCAACAGTAAAAAATAATCCAGCAATGGTATCTTCTCTATAACCATATTGGATTGCATGGTGCGCCCATGTAACCGTGGCTCCTGATAACAATAAAACCATAGTATTAAATAACGCAACTGTAGTTGGATCTAAAGTTAAAATACCTTTAGGCGGCCAAACATAACCAATAAAAACAGTAGGGGCAATAGAAGAATGAAAAAATCCCCAGAAAAATGCAAAAAAAAACATAATTTCTGAAACAATAAACAAAAGCATTCCGTAGCGCAACCCACGTTGTACGTAAGAAGTATGATGCCCTTCGTAAGTACCCTCTACAATAACATCTTTAAACCAAAAACTCATAACTAAAATTAACATAATAAAACTAAAAAAAAGTAAAAAGCCACCGCGAGAATACATATGAAAATATAAAACAGCACTTGATGTTAAAGATAAGCTAGCCAAAGAAACAAAAAGTGGCCACGGACTCGGATCTACTAAATGAAATGGATGTCTTAAACGTAAAAAATAAATTTTATTAAATAAAAACATTTAAAAATACAATAAAAAAAAATTTAACCACGTAAAGAAGGTAAGTTATATGCCTTTAAACTACCATTCTTTAAATTTTTAAAAAAATATTCTAATAAATCAAATAAATAATTTTTCAATTTTTCTTTACAACTTGGACTCATTCAATATTTAACAATTAAAGTTGACATAACATCTTTTCAATTATAAAATAAATTATAAATAATTGATTTTTCAAAATATTCAATGTAACTATTTTCAATACTATCTAAAAACCCTTGCATTGCTGCATATAAAACAGGAATTTGTACTTCAATCGGATATGGATTATACTTTACTTGTTTTAAGATTTCAATCAAACGAGAACCACGCTCTAAAACGCTACGAGTAGAGGCATCTAAATCAGAACCAAATTGAGCAAAAGACTCTACTTCCCTAAACTGCGCTAAATCTAATTTCAAAGTACCAGAAACTTCTTTCATACCTTTATCTTGTGCCGCAGAACCAACACGGCTTACAGATAAACCAACATTAATCGCAGGTTTTATACCTTTATAAAATAAATCTGATTCTAAAAAAATTTGACCATCCGTAATAGAAATAACATTTGTAGGAATATAAGCAGAAACATCACCAGCTTGAGTTTCAATAATAGGAAGAGCTGTTAAAGAACCCCCACCATGATCATTATTAAATTTAGCAGCACGCTCTAACAAACGAGAGTGTAAATAAAAAACATCTCCTGGATATGCTTCACGACCTGGTGGCCTACGTAAAAGTAACGACATTTGACGGTAAGCAACTGCTTGTTTACTTAAATCATCATAAATCAATAAAGCATGTAATGAATTATCTCGAAATCATTCTCCAATAGCACAACCAGAATATGGAGATAAATATTGTAACGCCGCAGCGTCTGATGAAGTTGCGGCAACAACAGTACAAAAATCAAAAGCCTTTTTTTTTCGTAAAGTTTCAACAATTTGTACAACAGTAGACCTTTTTTGACCCACTGCTACATATACAGAAAATAAATTTTCTACTAAAGAACGTTTTACATTCGGCTTATTTAAAATAATAGCATCAATTGCAACTGTAGTTTTACCAGTTTGACGATCACCAATAATTAACTCACGCTGACCACGACCAATTGGAATCATACTATCAATAGCCTTTAATCCGGTACGCATCGGTTCAAAAACTGACTTCCTTGAAATAATTCCAGGTGCTTTACGTTCTACTAAAGTTTTAGTTTCAGTTTGTTTTAAATTTGCAACATGAGAATCAATAGGATTTCCTAAAGCATCTACAACACGTTTAATTAATCCAGTACCTACTGAAACACTAAACATTTCATTACTTCGGGTTGCAATAGAACCTTCACGAACTAAACGATTATCACCTAAAATAACAACACCAACATTATTTGATGCTAAATTTAACGCAAGACCACTAACGCCACTACTAAAAAGAACAATTTCACCAGCTTTTACTTGATGCAAACCAAAAATAGTAGCAATACCATCACCAACTGAAATAACTAAACCATAATTATCCAAACTTCGTTCAAAATTAACATTTTTTGATAATTTAATTGTTAACGACGCAACCCAATCTACAATTGCAAAATTTGAATCATCAGATTCTTTACGATCCAAATTAAAAAAAGATTTATCAACTTTACTAAAAGTTTTTGTTATATAAAAAAAATTATAATTAAAAAAATTAGAAAAAAAAAATTTAATTACTTGTAACTTAAAAAAAAAAAACACAGATAAAACATTTTCTTTAAAAAAAATAAAAAAAGATAAAATTAAAAAAAATACACTAGTGTAAATGAATTGCATCATGAAAATATAAACACAATAAAATACAAAATACATAAGCTTGTAAAAAAGCAATCGCACTTTCAAGACCAGTTACTGCTGTAACAATTAAACTTGGTATAAAAAAAACAAGTGAACCAATCGTAGCCATACAAAATAAATTTCAACTAAAACTAGATAAAATTTTTAATAAAGTATGACCAGACATCATATTAGCAAATAATCGAATAGATAAACTAAAAACACGAGCAATATATGAAATTATTTCAATAATAACTAAAAAAGGAGCAATCAATAATGGAGCTCCATTTGGTAAAAATAAAGAAAAAAATTCAAATCCATGTAATAAAATACCAATTAAATTTAAACCAAAAAAACTAACATAAGCTATTGTAAAAGTAACGGCTAAATGACTTGTCACTGTAAAAGCGAAAGGAACCAAACCAATAAAATTAGATAATAAAATAAAAACCATAATAACAAATAAATAAATAAAATATACCATATCAGAAGATCCAACATTTTCAGTTAACAAATTCCGAATACTAAAAATAAAATTTTCATTTATAATTTGATATACTTGTGGTAAAATTTCATTATAGCAAATATAATTATAAAAAACTAAATTCACAAGATATAAAATATAAACAATAAACAAAACCATATTTGTTATTGAATTAATAAAAAAAAAATTTGAAACAAACGCACTAAGATCACCCAACAATAAATTAAAAGAATAAGCCCCATCAAAAAAAATTAACGAATTATAATATGCACCAAAAGAAATAAAACTACTTCCATCAAAAAGTTTAATAATATCAAATTGATCCAATGGCGTAAATATAGATAATATAAACATTTAAAAAAAATTATTAATTAATACAAATAAAACAATTTACACATAACGACTACGCTTGTTAACAAACATACCAAGTAAATTTTGTTCTAAAGAATTTAAAGAAAAGCTAACAACAAAAAAATACAAACCAATAAATTCTCGATACATTTTTAAACTTAAATTGCAATTTTTTTTTACAGATAAAAAACTACCAATTAAAGATTTACTTCCCCGAAATAAAGAACGAACTCGATAACCAATATATAAACGATACATCTTATCTAATGGAATATTTGCCTTTTTTGATCATTTTTTATATAAATAAATAGGAATACTTAAACATTCGATATGCAACAATAAAATATAAACTGGATCTAAAAAAAAATCATACTTTAAACAAATAAAAGTATACTTTAAATATTTTAAAAAAAGATTAGATAACCCATCAAATCTAAAACGTTTAATAAATTCAAATAAGATTTTAACATTATAAAAAGAAAAAAAATTACAATGTTGCAATTTTTTTAAACGTTTTATAAAAAAATAAAATTTAAAACTTAAAACACTAAATTTAAATTTTTTTTTTTTTTTTATAACTAAACTCATTAAAAATTACTTTAATTTTTTACTATAAGAAATATTCAATTGATTCACTGAATTTACTAACTTTCATTTAACTGTTCCAACTTTAGACCTAGCCCGCCGTCGTAGCGAAACGGAATTTGCGTCAAATTTTCCTCTAATTATTTTATAACGTAACCCAGGAACATCTTTTGTTCGCCCTCCACGAACTAAAACAATACCATATTGTTGCAGCTGCGACAGCTCCCCCGGAATTCCACAAATAATACCTTGATTATTTGATGTTAAAGTAACCCAAGCAACTTTACGCCGAGCAGAATTTGGTTTCTTCGGGGCCAATCAACCAACACGAGCACAAATACCTTTTTTTTGTGGACAATTTCTCAAAAAAAATGTTTTTGATTTCAATTTTAATTTTTTTTTACGATTTTTAAATAATTGATTAAAAGTTAACATCTATTTTTTAATTTCTTTTTTTGTTTTTCGTGCAACAAAAACCTCTTTTACTAAAAAAACACCCTTACCCCCATAAACATCTAAAGAACGCAATTTTTTTAAATCGACCAAAATAGATAATAATTTTTTTTTATTAGACCCTTCAATAAAAAATTCATTTTCATTATCATTAATTAAAAAACTTTTAAAATATTTTGGTAATTTATAAATAATAGGATGTATATAACCTAAAAAAAAAATTAAAAAATTTTTATAAACATCTACTTGACAATTATACCCACGAACATAAAAAAAAATTTTAAATTTTTGAACATTTTGCAAAAAAAAAAAAAACAATGATTTAAAAAAACTATTTATACTAGCTTTTAAAAAATAAAAACCAACAAAATAAACAAATTTTTGAAATACATACAAATACAAATTATTTGATAACTTAAAATATACAAAAAAATTATTAAAAGAAATTCTAAAATATAACGATTTATTCTTAACAACCAAAGTAAAATTATCTAATAAAAAAACTTTTTTACAATAAAAACGCATTAAAATTAATAAATTTTAATTAAACAAATAGGCACACCACCCTCACGACAACGTATCACATCATCCGCTAACAAAAAACCGCGCGACGTTCAAAAAATATAAGAACTATTTAATCTAGGTAATTTAGAAATTAATTTTGGAGAAAGTCAATAAGACTGGTGTTGTTTTTTACGCAGTTTAATATTTAAAAATTTAGTAGCAACACCAGCACCACCAATAAAACTATATCGTAAAAAAACAAAATAATAAATTTTAGAATTTAACCGATCCTCTGAAAAATGAGAAATAAAACCATCTTTCTCTAAAACTTTCAAAAAATCTCGACAACCTGTGAAGTTTAATACTTTAAACGAAGCTTTTCTATGCTTATAAGAAAGATTTAACATAGAAATCAAATTACATAAATTTTTTCTTGAATACATATTTAATTAAAAAGGAATATACAACAATCTTATTTTAAAAGGTAAAAAACTTTTAAAACATTTAAACATTTTTAATAACTGTGGAAATGAAATATTATCAAAAGCAACTATTTGACTTCCGGCCCTTACTTTAAAAATAAAATAACTTGGAGCCCCTTTACCGGAACCCATACGGCTTCCTAAACCTTTTTTAGAAACACTATGACTTGGCGAAGATAAAAACCAAACTTTCGCATTTTTTTTTATCTTCAATTGTACATGCTTTCTAATCAAATCTAACTGATTAAATGTTAAACTACCATTTTCAATCGAATATAAACAAAACCTACCTACTTTATTTTTGAAAATATGAGACTCACTACTAATAATATGTTTTAAAAATAAACGATGTTTTTTTTTTAAAGAAATTACAGAATTTACCATTAATTTTTAAACAATAAAAATTTTAATTCCAACGCTACCGGTACGCGTCGCGCAATTAATAAAAGAATAATCACATGTAGCTTTTATAGAACTATACGCTTTAGATCCAAACATATTAAAATTTAAAACACGTTTTTTTGCGCCTTTTTTAAAAACACCACTAACCCGAATAATTACATTTTTTCGATAAAGAATAGTTTTTAATAAAATTTGTAAAATATTAAAAATAAAAAAAATATAAGGTAGTGAACCACGTATATTTGTTAATTTTTCATAAAATAAATTGCCTAATAAAGCACTACTACCTCAATATAACGCAGTGTGAAGCGTATTTAATAAACGAACATAACCAACACGTCATTTCTTCAAAACTCCGGGAGATAATAAACGACGTCGATAATGCTCACGCACATATCCACCTACAGTATACAATAAAGAATTAGAGAAATCTCGTCAAACAATACGAACACCAAAACCAACAAATTTTTTTAGTAAACGTTCTAAACGATCTACTAATAATTGCCTACTTAAATAAAAAAAATCACGAAAAAGTTGAGATTCTTGCTTTAATTTAAATGATAGACATTTAGTTAAAAAATGCAATTTTTGAGCCACAGCAGTATTAAAATGTATTAAATAATAACCATTCATATATGCAAAAAAAAAAGATCCCAACTTATACAAGCCTTGCATCATACGCGGACTAAATTGATAAGAACGTAAATAAAAAAAAGAATAAAAAATTATATTTGAAAAAAGCGAATTTGAACAATTTTTTTTTCTAAATAATAAAAAATTATATTTAAATTTTTTTTTATTTCATACCATTTTTAATTTTAAATTTTTAGTTTCAATATGCTTAAAATAATTTTTTTTTTTTACACGATTCTTATTAAATTTATTAGATTTTAAATTATATTTTTTACGAAACTTACGCCGAGAACCTTTTTTTAAACTTGAGAGAGAACCACTACGATATCGCAAAAATTTTTTAGTTTTTTTATATAAATTTTTTTTTAATTTAAATAAATGTATTAACTTTACCTTTGAAGAAAACCCAGTTAATTTACAATTACTTGATTTAAAATATAAAAAACGAGACCAATAAAAAAAGAATTTTGATTTTAATGTGTATCGAGATCATCGAAAATCTTTAAAAATAAAAAACCGAAAATTATAATTACCAATATTTTGTGTTTTAAACTTTTTAAAACGTAAAATATAACGAGATTTTCAAATCCTATATGACTTTCCTAAAGAAGCAAAGCGCAACAAACGCTTATAATATAAAAACTTTAAATAAACTAAATTAAAAACAAAATCTTTATAATAAACTTTAGAATATAAAAAAAAACCTTTTTTTTTCTTTGATCCAAAATTTCCTTTTTTTAAATTTGAAACTAAACCTAAAGAACGAAAATTATTCAAATTTGCATAACGAAAAAAAAAAGAATCAACCTTCTGAAAACTACTTTTTGAAAAAACAGGAAAAATTGAAAAAAAACGATAATACCGGCATTTTACAATATACCATAAAAAATTTTCAATATATAACTTTACATAAATACTTTTTAAACCGTGTAATTTATAATCAACTACCGGCAAATTAACAACTCAAAGTTTATTTAAACCATATTTTAAAATCAAAGGATGAGTAGAAACTCCCATTTTTAATATTATAATATTAAATATCTAATATAATTCAATTCACTATTTACTTAATAAATGAATACGCTTAAAAAGAAAACTTAGCTTTGAACTATTAAACCGACGCCGGCGACTTTTTTGAAGTCGACATCCGGCATGCTGTACCAAAAATACATTTTTAACCCGTCTAAATTTAATTTTAGCTTTAAAGTATAAAATACCTTTTAATACTGCTAATATATTTTTATTTAAATCATTTAAAATTAAATCAAACCTATTTTGAAAATAAAAAAAAACCCAACCACCATGATACTTTAAAACCACCATTTGAAATTCAAAAAAATAATAAATGTAAAAAAGAAAATAAAAAAAAGATATATAACTAAAAAAAAAAACCCAAACTATCCTTACCAAAATAAAAAAATATAAAAAAAAAGAATCAAAACTAAATCAAACAAAATTACAAAATGGTATAGAAAAAAAATTAAAATTATAAAAATAAAAATAAAAAAAATTAAAAAAAATAATATAAAAACAATCAAGCGCTCGCGATAAAAAAATACGACGTGCTATAAACTTAACCAAAAAATTAAAATATCTAGAAATACGTTTTTGACGAGATTCTATTTGATTATTAAAAAAAAAAGAAGATAAATACTCACCAATTAACCGACCCATTTTATACATAATAAAATAACGATTCCGCAAAAGACTTTTATTTTCCCTTTTTTCACGCATCATACCAAGACTAATAGAACGCAATAAAGTATTATCATAATTTAAAACATTTATAAAAATATTATTTTTTTTATTTAAAATCAAGATTTTTGGTAATAAAACAACATTTAATAAATAAATTTTATAATTAAAGTAAGATTTACAAAAAAAAGAATAACCAAAATTAAAATAAAAAAATTTTGAATAAGAGGGTTTTAAATAAAAAGATTTTAAATAAAAAATATAAAAAAACCATAAATTAAAAAAAAAAATATAAAATTTTTTTTCTTTTAAATCTTTAAAAAAAAAAACCAACCGCAAAAAAAATAAATTTTTATAAATTAAAAATAAATTTAACAATTTAAAAAAAATATACAACCTTTTAAAAACAAAAGAAACATTATAAACCATTTTCGGCACACAACAAAACAAATTTTTATTTAAATTAAATTTTAACTTAACCTGCATTTTAAATTTAATATTAAACTATAATACTGGAGAAAGAGGGATTCGAACCCCCGATGCTTACGCAAATAGATTTACAGTCTACCACCTTAACCACTCAGTCATTTCTCCCTCACATTATCACACAATATTAAACCGATAACAAATATTGTAAATAAAATTGAGAATAAACTTTACTCCTATAAAATAAATTAGGAAACCGTAAACCACATAAACTAACATGCCCTAAATAAATACCAGATTGTAAATTAAAATTTAACTGCACATGGGACGCATAATACTCCAAAGCCCAAATATTTAATAAAAAAACTTTATTTTTTTTTTTTAAATTACCAGAAAAAGAAAAAAAAGACTTTAACGTTTTTCCAAAAGGCAAAAAAAAAGATTTTCAATTTTTAAAAAAACCAAAATTGCTTGCCCAAAACCTAAAACCAAACAAAACAAAACAAAAATACCTCTTCTTTAAAAATAAAAAAAAACGTTTTTTTTTTATTTTTAAAACTTTTTTAAATTTAAATTTAAAACGTCTTGCCCGGCGCTTATAAAAAGTAAAGTACAAGCCATAACGGCGAATAATGTGAAAAAAACAACTACAGTTCCAACGCCGACCATAAAAATTAGGATTATTAACACGCACCCCATAAAAATTTTTTCTAGGATTAAAAGAATTTTTATTTAAAAGATTTTTTCATGAAAAACGAAATCGACGCCCATAATACAAAGTTTTAACCCTATAATTAAATAATCGTCAAACATCCCTACGAACAGGTGCAGTTAACTTCAAGCCACCTAAGGGCACAACCAAGTCAAAACTATCATAATAAACCTTACAACTATAAATTCTATAACGATAACAAAAAAATAAAAAAGAAAACACAATTTTATTTAAAAAATAATAAAAAATAAAAAAAAAAAATAAAAAAAAAAAAAAAACATCAAAAAAAAACTAAAATTAAACTAATTTTTGAATAAAAAAATTTAAAAAACTAAACTGCCGCATTCGAAGTGAAAATAAAGTTTCACGATAAAAATTAAAATAAAAATTACAAAATTTTTTTTTTATTAAACCCGAACCAAAATTAAAAGTAGAACTCGAATTTTCAATAAATAAACGACCATAAAGTCACATACAATATCTAAAAAAATTAGACATTTTATTTGTAGGCTTAAAATGCACCAAATTAAGATACTCTAACAAATTAATACTAATCAAATCCCCTAAATTTAAAGAAGTACCTATACAATTAATAAAAATACCATTCAAAAAAACAAGCCCTTTAGAAATTAAATAAACAGCCCAAGCATAATTTAAAGTAAAAGACATACGTATTATAACAACTAATAAACGACGCTCTAATTCGACAATAAGATTTTCCAACCGTGACAATTTTAATCGCGCCCGCTTAACAAAACTAAGTTTTGCTTTAAATTTTTTTTTCCTCTTAAAACCATAAAGCAAACATAAAAAAACAAAAAACACATTTTGCTTTTTTAACCGACGACGCTTTTCATCACCCCTACTAAATGTCAAAGTAAAAAAAAAATTCTTAAAAAATTTATTCCTCTTAGAAAAAAATATACGATAATTTAAACGCCCAAAAAAAAAGCGATCTCGACGAGTCAATACACGATACGCCCACGATTCCGTTTTGGTTAATTTAGAACGATTAAAAAATAAATTTCAAGCACTTGCTTTTTTATTAGTAAATAAATAAAAAAAAAAAGAAGAAAATTTTAAATTAAAAACTGGTAACATCTAAAAAATTAAAAACCCGAAATAAAAAATTTATAAAAAAAAAAAAACGCCATCTAAAGTTATTAATAAAAAATACTTTATTTTTTAAAAAATAAAAAAAATAACCATATTTTAAAAAACCCAAAGCTTTGCGATGTTTATAAAAAAAACAAAATCTATAAAAATAAAAATAAAAAAAAAAAAATAAAAACCGATATTGATTAAATTTGAATCTAATTTTTTTAAAATAAAAAAAAAATTGTAATTTATTTTTTATTTTAAAAAAATTATTAATTAAATTTAATCAGTAATTTTTTTTAAAATAAAAAATAAAAAATTTAGTATTTCAAAAAAAAAATAAATTGAAAACTCGATTACGAACCAAAGGATAATAAAGGACAACCTTATTAAAATTAAAATTATACTGTAAAATACGGCCACCTTTAAAAAAAAAACGCATCAAAAAACTAAAAATTAACTTTTCAAATTTTAAAGAACGCCAAATCGCACGCCACAAAGAAAAAAAATGAGATTGATTTCAAAAAATAAAATCATTTTTAAAAAAAGAAAAATTCATCAAAAATCATTGTTTTGACAAAATATAAAACATAAATTTATAACTATAAAAAAAAATCAATTTTTTAAAAATTTTAAAAGTTAATAAAAAATTTACAGAAGATTTTAAATTTAACATATAAAATTTTAATTTATTAATTTTCAAAACTAACTGAGAAAACTTTAAAACAGAAAAATCATCTCAAATAAAATTCTGATCACCAAAAGAACGACCTAAAAAAAAACAGTCATAAAAAAATTTACAAAAAAAAAAATAACCATAAATATAATTTAAATCTAAAATTTTTAAATTTTTAAAATAATAAACATTCTGTAAATAATTATTTATTAAAGATTTTTTTCATAAACAAATACGATCAGACAATTCACCGCTAATAGTAGGTAAAAAACCAAAAATAAAAGAAGAAAATAACGAAGATAATGAAAACTTAAGTAAAAAAGACTTATAATTTTTTAAATTATAAAACCTAAAAATATAAAAAAAAAATCAAAAATTAAAAGATTTATTTCAAAAAAAAAAATAATATTTATTTTTAATAAAAAAATTAAAAAAAAATAAATTAAATTTAAAACCTTCAAAAAAATTATACTTAAATTTAAAAAAAAAATAAAAAGAATTAAACCAATTTTGAAACTTTACAAACTTTTCTACAAAAAATAATGAACATTTTTTAGAATTTAATTTTAAAAAATTATTTAAATCAAAAAAAGAAAATGACTTATACTGATTAAAAAAAAAAGAACTAGAATACCACTCCATTTTTTTCCACTTTAAAATACTATATACATTACAAAATGATGAAAATTTTAAATAATTTTCCTCATCCAGTGAAAAAAAATTTAATAAAAAAAAAATCAAAAATTGTAAATATTTGAAAGTATTTTCATTACTAAAATCCAAAAACAAACGGTAACCTTCATAAAATAAATTAATACCCACAAAACCAACAAAAACTAATATATTATTTTTATTTAAAACAGCATTATAATCAACAAAATTATAACTATGCCCAAAAATTAAAAAAATATTTTTCTTTGAATTAGATATTAAATTAAAATTAGAAAATAAAAAAAAATAATTTTCTCAATTTACTTCTAAATTATCTAATAAAAACCTAGACTGGATATTTAAAGCAGAATTTGGTAAAAATTTAGAACTAAACTTATACCCAGAATCATTAGACAACAACCCCCTATAAAAAAAATTATTAACAGTAAAAAAATAAAAACGATATAAATCTTTAAAAAATTTAATACTCATCCTAGAATCGGAACCTATAAAAAAAACATTACAACCAGCCTGACAAAAAGATTCCATTAAAAAAAAAAAAAAAATATACGAAAACGAAAATTTAAACGTTCAGAATTATAATATTTAATGCCAAAACGATGGCCAAAAAAAAAA
>JGI12316J15309_10005471_pt1 | contig 55397 bp, 56 predicted proteins | sample MarCyaLeptolynsp_FD_15309 | JGI IMG/M metagenome (IMG submission 15309)
ACCGAACCGATCCAGGCAGCATTGTTCGGACTGGTCGTACTCGGCGAGCACGTCTCCCTGGTCGTTGCTCTGTGCATCATGGTCGGCATTGCCGGCGTCATCATTATTTCGCTGGCACGCGTTCCCTTGACGTTATCAGCGGTGCGCTCGTCGCTCTTTGGCCGGCCCGCTCTGATCGGGCTGGCGTCGGCCGCCTTTTTCGGAGCTTCGGCGGTTGCTTACCGAACTGCATCTTTGTCGTTGGATGGGACGACGGTTGCCATGCAGGCCGCAACCGCCCTGGTCTATGCGACGCTGTTTCAAACATGTGCGATGTCGATCTGGATGGTTTTTCGCGAGCCGGAGGAATTGCACGCCAGCCTGAGAGCCTGGCGTGCCGCAATCTGGGTCGGGGCCTCCGGTGTTGCCGGGTCCATCGGTTGGTTTACCGCCATGACGCTGCAGAACGTCGCCTATGTCCGTGCGCTTGCCCAGATCGAGCTGGTTTTCACCTTCCTTGCCTCCTGGCTGGTCTTCAAAGAAGTGATCTCCCGCTCGGAAATCGTCGGATGCCTGCTGATTGTCGCCGCAGTGATTGGAATTATCCTGCTTGGATGAGGCGTATGATCGCGCTGATGCGCAACCGTGCCGAGTTCAGCGACAACACTAAGCGGTTCAGGCCACTTCCAGAACAATCTTGCCAATATGCCCCTTTTGGCCAAAGGCTTCTTGCGCGGCAGAAATCTCTTTCAAAGGATAGGTCTCAGCGACCAGCGGCTGGACTTCCTTGCGTTCGATGCGCGCAACCAGGTTTCCGAAAACCTGTGGTTCCAGAACCGTGCAGCCAAAGAAACTGAGGTCCTTGAGATAGAGCGTCCTGACATCGAGTGTGACCATCGGGCCGCCGATCGCACCTGATGCTGCATAGCGCCCTTTGGGTTTCAGGATTTCGAGAAGCAAAGGCCACTTTTCACCGGCGACAAGATCGATAACGACGTCTACCGAGTTGGCCCCGAGCACGCTTGCATAATCCGCGTCCCTGTTGAGTGTCCGGTCTGCGCCGAGCTCAAGCAATGCGCCGGATTTGGCAGGACTTGTCACTGCGATGACAGTGGCGCCTCTGGCTTTGGCCAGCTGGATCGCCGCCGATCCGACGCCTCCAGACGCTCCGGTGACGAAAACTGTGTCTCCTGCTCTCACGCCGGTCCGTTCAAGCATGTTTTCCGCTGTTGAATAGGAACAGGGAAACGAGGCGAGTTCGGCATCGCCCAGATCGCAGGTGATCGCATAGGCGTGGCGCGCGGCCACTTTCGTGAACTGGGCAAAGCCACCGTTGCATTCAGATCCGAAATACCACGGTGAAGCAAGCTGCTCGCCTCCCGCCTCCACCAGACAGGGTTCGATCAAGACACGCTGACCAATCCGGGACGGGTCGACGCCTTCGCCAACAGCAACGATCGTTCCACACACGTCTGCGCCCTGGATCAACGGCAACTTGAGAGCGACGCCTGTCCAGGCCGCATCTTCTGCCTCATTGTCTCCCTTCGAATACCAGCCGATACGCGTGTTGACGTCAGTGTTGTTGACCCCTGCTGCCAGCACCCGAACGAGAACGTCGCCGGGCCCCGGGCGCGGCGTTTCGAGATCATCGCGCCATTGAAGCTTATCGGGGCCGCCATGCCCGGTCAGGACGACACCATGCATTTTTTCTGGGATGGGCACGGGAAGTTCTCCGGTAGAATGATTGTTCTACTTGCTCGGGTAGAGCATTTGTTCTACCCCGTCAACCATGACCGACACAAAAACCAGGATCGCCGCCGGACTGGAGAGGGCGTTCGCGGAGAACGGGTTCGCCGAGCCGAACATCGACAGCCTGCGCGAGGCCGCTGGTGTCAGCCTCAGGACACTCTATAAGTACATGCCTTCGCGAGAGGAAATGGTGCTGAGTGCCCTGGAACACAGGCATGGCCGTTACATGGACCTGGTTTTTTCAGACATGCCAGCGGACGACGAGCCCATCTTGCATGTCGTGTTTGACCGTGTTGCACGCTGGATGGCCGAAGAGGCGGCGCATGGATGTCTTTTCCACGCAGCAGTTGCCTCCGCGCCGCACAACGAACGTCTTCGTGCCCTGCTTGGAAGACACAAGACGGAAGTCGCACAGAAGATCGCGGTATTGTCCGGACTTCCGGAGCGGAGCGGAGAAATCGCCCTGATCATCGAAGGCCTGATGCAGGACTGGCCACTTCATGGCGACAAGGCGACTGAAAGTGCCAAGACCCTCGGCGATTTGCTCCTCAGCGTCCGCTGAAAAGCAGCGTTACATAGCGCCGGCTGTTGCCCCGTAAAGCCAGTCGCGAAACGCGGCGACGGGCCGCGTCAGGGTCCGCGCCGGGGACCTGACAAACCAGTAGCCGGTTTCCAGTTCGAGCACCGTCCAGTCCGGGGAAATCAGGTGTCCTGCATCGAGTTCCTGCGAAACAAAGCGCCGATCGATCACGATGGCCCCCATGCCGGCAATGGCAGCCTGGATTGCAAGGTCCCGGCTTTGCAGCACCGTGCCGGAATTGACGTCGGGATGGCTCAACTCGGCTTCCTGGAGCCATTCGGTCCAGTCGCTCCGCCGCGCGGAACTGTGCAGCAGCGGCAGACCTGTCAAAGCCTCCGGGTCCGATGGATCCTTGTCACCCAACAGGCTCGGCGCCATTGCCACTGCGAGATGTTCTTTCCAAAGAAGATGGCTCTCAACGCTCGGCCAATTGCCGGTCCCGAGCCGAATGGCGCAGTCGTAATTCTCCCGGTCAAGGTCCACCATGCGAGTCGATGCGGACAGAAGCAGTTCCACATCGGGCTGACTAGCTTGAAAGTCCGGCAGCCTGGGGATCAGCCACCGGGTGGCGAAGGTCGAGACTGTGCTGATCCTGAGTTCGGTTCGGCCGCGCCGCTTGAAACTGTCCACGGCCTCTTCGATCCGGTCGAAGGCATCGCCGAGGCTGAGCGCCAGGCGCTGCCCTTCCTCGGTCAGCGAGAGCCCGCGGCCATCCCGGTTGACCAGCGTTGCCCCAAGTTCGCTCTCAAGCTTGCGCATGAGGTGCGACAAAGCTGACGGCGACACACCGAGCTTTTCGGCCGCAATCGCCGCGCGGCCATGACGGGCGAGCAGGGAAAATGCGTGAAGTGCGCGTAAGGAGGCCATGGAAGGAAAGAGTCCGCTGGTTGAGTTTTTCTCAATTTAGTGCAGTTCCTGCGAAAGGAGAACCTTCGCTCTGCTCCTCGTTGAACAACGGCTTTGTTCTTTGAGAAATGACCTTATTGGCGCTCACGGCCCATCCTTCGAGACAGGCCTGCGGCCTTCCTCAGGATGAGGACTTTATGTGTAGCGCCTCAGGAGAGCTTTTGAAGAGACCAGTGAAAACCAAGGCAGCCCTGCTGCACGCACGGTCTCATCCTGAGGAAGCGCACTGCGCTGTCTCGAAGGATGAGCCATAGACGCGTTTTCAGACCGTTCGGCTCGGAACGGAGATGCTTTGCTTAGGGAAATTGCCGAGTTCGATTACCGCAAAGCGCCCAAGACAGCCTTCAGAAACCCCGTCAGATCTTCCGTGACAAAATCCACATGCGGATAGGGATCGCCTTCAAGGTCCCAGCTTTCCTGAAACACTTCGCGCGAACCCGTCGGCACGATCAGGGCTGTACGCATGCCGAGCTGGTGCGGCACTTTCAGGTTTTTGGGCAGGTCCTCAAACATGGCGGCACGGGCGGGAGAGATGCCGGTCAGGCCGATAAACTTGTCGTAGGTCTCCCGGTTCGGCTTCGGCACAAGGTCGGCGGAGACGATATCGAAGATATCCTCGAAATGCTCGGAAATGCCGAGGGCCGCAGCTGTGCGTTCCGCGTGCGGCCGGTCGCCGTTGGTGAAGATGAATTTCTTGCCCGGAAGCGACTCGATTGCCTTGCCAAGCTCGGGATTGGGGTCAAGCCCGGAATAGTCGATATCATGAACGAAGTTGAGATAGTCGTCCGGATCGATGTTCTGGGTGGTCATCAGCCCGCGCAACGTCGTGCCATATTCGTGATAAAGCGCCTTTTGGTGCGCCATGGCATCCGATCGGTTCAGGTCCAGAACCTTTTGAACGTAAAGCGCGATCAGGTCGTCGATCTGGGAAAAGAGGTCCGCCTCGTGGGGGTAAAGCGTATTGTCCAGGTCGAAGACCCAGGCCTCGACGCCCTTGAAGACCCTGAGGTCTTGGCGGTGTGCGTGCTGGCCCTCAGCGGGCAGGATGCGTTTTCCGGTCACGGGCGGATCAACGTCCCCGCGCCGCCATCGGTAAAGAGCTCCAGGAGCACCGCGTGCGGAACTTTGCCGTTCAGGATAACAACACCTTCAACGCCCCGATCCAGAGCTTCAATGCAGGTTTCGACTTTTGGTATCATTCCACCCGATATAGTCCCGTCTGCCATAAGGTCACGCGCCGCGGCGACGGTGAGCTGCTTGATCAGGTTGCCTTCCTTGTCGAGGACACCTGGAACATCTGTGAGGAACAAAAGACGCTTGGCATTTAGCGATCCGGCGATCGCACCCGCTGCCGTATCGGCATTGATGTTGTAGGTCTCGCCGTCCTCGCCATGAGCGACCGGTGCAACCACCGGAATGATGGCTTCCTTCAGAACCAGCCGAAGAACGGTCGGATCGACGCTTGAGGGCTCGCCGACGAAGCCGAGATCGACAACGCTTTCGATATTGCTGTCCGGATCGACGACTGTCCGGTTGAGCTTGCGGGCCGTGACCAGATTGCCGTCCTTGCCGCAAAGGCCGACCGCCCGGCCGCCTTCCGCATTGATCATCTGGACAATTTCCTTGTTGATTGCCCCGGCGAGGACCATTTCAACGACCTCGACCGTCGCCTTGTCGGTGACGCGGAGCCCGCCCTTGAATTCGCTGACAATGTTGAGCCGCTGGAGCATCTTGCCGATTTGCGGGCCACCGCCATGCACGACCACCGGATTGACGCCCGATTGGCGCAGCAGCGTGATGTCGCGTGCAAAGGCCTGGCCGAGTTCAGCATTACCCATGGCGTTGCCGCCGTACTTCACCACCACGGTCTTGTCGTCGTAGCGCTGCATATAGGGCAGGGCATGGGCGATGATATGTGCGCGGCTGGACATGTCGGGGTTTGTCATCGAGAGGCTTTACTCAACTAGAATGCTCAAAAGACGTGCAGAAGAACCCTGCTATAACCGGTTTGCCGGGTCTTCACAATTCTCGCGCCCGTGCGAAACCATCACGGCTTACTGATTGGCAAGAAGGCAGAGTTCAGCCTTCAACTCGTCAATGCCTTTGTTTTTCTCCGAAGAGGTCGCGATGATCAAAGGATGCGCCGCGACGCGCTTCAAAAGCGCCGCCTGGGTGTCTGCAATCAGGCGCGTCAACTGGGTTGGTTTGATCTTGTCGGACTTTGTCAGCACCACCTGGTAGACGACCGCCGCCTTGTCGAGCAGATCCATGGTTTCAAGATCGTTCTTCTTGATGCCGTGCCGGCTGTCGATCAGCAGGATCACCCGCCTGAGGTTCGGGCGTCCGCGCAGATACGAGAACACAAGCGCCGTCCACGCTTCGACCAGCTCCTTTGGTGCCTGGGCGTAACCGTAACCCGGCATGTCGACGATCGTCAGCGGCGTGTCCGGTGCGACGAAGAAGTTCAGCATCTGGGTCCGGCCGGGAGTGGCGGAGGTGCGCGCCAGTCCTTTGCGCCCTGTCAGGGCGTTGATCAGGCTGGATTTGCCGACATTGGAGCGACCGGCAAAGGCAATCTCCGCGCCTGCTGCCGGCGGCAGATTGGACATGTCGGTGACACTGGTCAGGAATTCCCAGGGGCGGGCAAACAGCAGCCGGCCCGCTTCCAGGTCTTCCTTCGAATAGGTTTGTTCGTCGCTCATGGGGCGCTTTTAACTTGCCTTCTGGCTGGCGTCGAGACCGCTTTCACCGTCCGCGCAAGCGTTCTCCAGCGCGTCGATATCCGCTCCCCAGATCTCGGGCAGGTGGCGGGTGACCTTTTCGATGGGCCAGTTCCACCAGGCAATTTCAAGGAGACGCTCGACCGTTGCCTCGTCGTACCTGAGGCGCACGACACGGCCCGGGTTGCCGACGACAACCGCATAAGGCGGAACGTCGGAGGCCACGACAGCATGCGCGCCGATGATGGCTCCCGAGCAGATCGTGACCCCGGGCATTACGGTGGAATTGGTCCCGAACCAGACGTCATTGCCGACGATCGTGTCGCCGCGCAAATGTCCGAAGATCGTTTCCGGATCGAACTTTTCCATCCACTCTTGCGCGAAGATATGGAAAGGATAGGTGGAAAACCCGGTCATGGCGTGATTGGCACCATTCATGATGAAGTTGGTTCCGCAGGCCAACGCGCAGAATTTTCCAATCCTCAGCCGATCGCCGATGTTGTCGAAATGGTAGCGTACGTTCCGGTTTTCGAAATCGAGCGCGTTCTTGAAATCATGATAGTAGGTGTAATCGCCCACCTCGATGTTTGGGCGAGTGATGACGTTCTTCAGGAAGACGGTATGGTTTTCGCCGTGGAACGGATGAAGCGTGTCTGGGGACGGGCCGTGCATGAGACCTCCGGTAAGCAAGAATCAAGGGAAGAGATTTAGCGTTGCTGAACGCATTCGACCTGCCGGTCGGCGGCTTCGCCTTGCGGATTAGGTCTTGCTTCATCGGATCATCGGATTGCAGGCTCCCGTGTGTTTCCAGTCAAATCGAAAGGCCCCGCCGGATGGCGAGGCCTTGGGTTGTATCAGCTCTTTTCGGCCTTGTCAGCCTCGTCGTCCGAGGCCGGTTTCTTTCGTTTGAACATAGCCCCCAGATTGTCCCAGAGTTCCACCTTCGCCCCCTGGCGGCGCATGATCACGTATTGCTGGGTGATCGACAGGAAGTTGTTCCAGGCCCAGTAGATCACGAGACCGGCCGGGAATGAGGCCAGCATGAAGGTAAATACCACCGGCATCCAGGTGAAGATCATCTGCTGGGTTGGATCGGGCGGTGTGGGGTTCATTTTCATCTGGATGAACATCGTGATGCCCATCAGGAGCGGCCAGACGCCAAGCATCAGAAGCTGTGGCGGATCCCAGGGAATCAGCCCGAACAGATTGAAGAGCGAGGTCGGGTCCGGTGCAGAAAGATCCTGGATCCAGCCGAAGAAGGGCGCATGGCGCATTTCGATGGTAACGAAGAGAACCTTATAGAGCGCGAAGAAGACCGGGATCTGGATCAGGATCGGCAGACAGCCGGCCAGGGGATTGATCTTTTCCTTCTTGTAGAGCTCCATCAACGCCTGTTGCTGCTTCTGCCGGTCGTCCTTGTAAGTCTCCCGGATTTCGGTCATCTGCGGCTGCACGAGCTTCATCTTGCTCATGGAGACGTAAGACTTGTTCGCCAGCGGGAAGAAGATCAGCTTGATGATCACTGTCACCACGAGAATGGCGACACCGAAGTTGCCGAGCAGGTGGAAGAAGTAGTCTAGCGCGAAGAACATCGGCTTGGTCAGGAAGTAGAACCAGCCCCAGTCGATCAAAAGCTCGAACCGGTTGGCGCCGAGCGTTTCCTCGTAGCCGTCGATCAGCTTTGTTTCCTTCGCGCCGGCGAAGAGATAGGAGCTGGTATCCGCTGAACCTCCGGCAGGAACTGCGACGCCGCTGCCCAGATAATCGGCCTGGAAGTTGCCGGTGACATTCGAGTGGCTGAAGCTTGGCTGGAACTCCTGACCGGGAACCGGGATAAGCGTTGCCGCCCAGTACTTGTCGGTGATGCCGAGCCAGCCGTTGTCGACTTTTGCCGGACGGACATCGCCTTCCTCCTCAAGGTCGGAATAGTCGATCTCCTGAAGACCTTCCTCACCGAAAACACCCAGCAGGCCTTCGTGAAGGATCCAGATCCCGGTGGTCTCCGGAATGCCTTTTCGTGCAATCAGGCCATATGGATAAAGCGTGATGGTTTCGGCGGAACTGTTGTCGACGGACTGCTCGACGGTGAACAGGTAATTCTCATCGACGGAGAAGGTCCTTTTGAACGTCAGGCCTTCACCATTATCCCATGTCAGTGTCAGCGGGGTCGCCGGCGTTAGGGTGGCGTTCCCCTCTGCGCTCCAGACCGTATCGGGTCCGGGCAGGGTCACATTGGCGCCCGGGTCGGCAACCCAGCCGTAGTCCGTATAATAGGGATCAGGGCTTCCCTTCGGCGAGAACAGCGCAATGGTCGGGCTGCTCTTGTCGACTGTCTCGTGATAGTCCTTCAGGCGCAGGTCGTCGAGGCGGGCGCCCGACAGATTGATCGACCCTTCGAGGCGCGGAGTATCGATGACGACGCGCTTGCTTGCGGCAACAGCCTGTGCCCGGTTTGCAAAGACGGTCGGCTGACCAGCGCCCTGTGCCGGAAGGGCCGCATTGCCCCCTGTCGTCGCGGATGGTTGAGGAGCGTCCGGGTTGGCGCCTGTTCCGGCAGCCTGGCGGGCGGCCTCAGCCTGTTGCTGCGCCTCGACGGCCGCCTGCTGGCGCTCCAATTGCGGTCCTGCGATAAAGTACTGCCAGGCCAGCAGAACAATCAGGGACAAGACGATGGCCAGGATCGTGTTTCGGTTTTCAGAAATCAACTGGAGTTACCCCTGTTTCCTGCGCGGTGTCGGTTGCGACGTCCGATTACCCCGGCGCGGTTTTCCCCGTCCGCGCGGTGTTTCCGGATCCAGCACTTGGCTAAGGCCAGACTTAAGGTCTGCGACGAGTTTTTGAAAGGGAAGAGTGAGCGCTGAATCGCGTGCGACAAGCACAAAATCGGCTTTTTTTGGAATGTCGCCCGCTTTCAGTTCGGCAACGGCTGCCCTGAGCCGCCGTTTGATGCGGCTGCGCATGACCGAATTGCCGGTCTTTTTGGTGACTGTGTAGCCAACGCGCGCTGCGTCTTCAGTGTCCCGTTGCAATCCCTGAACGACGAAAGCGCGCCGACCCAACCGGCCGCCTTTGGCGACCGCCAGGAATTCGGAGCGCTTTTTCAAAGTGTCCATGGCGGCGGATTGGTGTTGGCTGCAGCCGCCAACCCGGCGCACTGCGCGCTGGTCGCCGATCAGGCGCTGAGGCTCTTGCGGCCTTTTGCACGGCGGCGAGCAAGCACCTGACGGCCGTTTTTGGTGGCCATACGTGCGCGGAATCCGTGGCGGCGCTTGCGGACAAGACGGCTCGGTTGATACGTACGCTTCATTGTTCTTCCCCGCGCGGATTTCTGCGCGGCCCTTGTTCATTTATAAATTCTTTGGAGGAAGCACTCGAAGCGCTGGAAGAGCGCGGCTTGAAAAGCCTTGGGTCCGAATGCGTGTCCCGGTCGAGCGCGCTTATAAGCGCCGCGCCGCTTCAAGTCAACGTTCTGCGGCAAGAATCTCGGGCCATTTCCGGTTCACGCACAGGTGAACACGCAACACCATGGCGTCACTTATCAGTGATGCACGGTTCTTTTTACGAGGTTTAAGGTACATCTGGCTAAGAGAACACTGTGGCGGCAATAAGAACCAACGGGTTTGACGAGTTGATGGGATTGGAAATGCTGGGGGACAAGGCTGACACCATGACAGGGCCGAAGGAAACGGAACCGGTAGCCGAAGCACCGGTGAAAGCTTCGGTATTCAGCCGGATTAAAAAGTGGCTGCCGCTCGCCATCCTTGTGGTGCTGATGGCTGTTGCGTTTTCGCAAGGACTGCACAACAAGCTGACGCTTTCCAACCTGATCATGCAGCGGCAGGATCTGTTCGGGTTTGTCGATCAGAATTTCGCTTTGGCGATTTTCACCTTTCTTGCTGTCTATGTCGCATGTGTCGCCCTGTCCTTTCCCGGCGCCTCACTGTTAACCATCGCCGGCGGGTTTCTGTTCGGCTGGGTGGTCGGCGGCATGGCAACGGTAATCGGAGCGACTCTTGGGGCCTGCGCTGTTTTCCTCGTGGCCCGGTCGTCTTTCGGGGAGGTTTTGACCAAACGAGCCGGTCCCTTCCTGGCACGCCTTGCCGAAGGGTTCCGCACCGAAGGGTTCAGCTACCTCCTGTTTTTGCGGTTGACCCCGGTCTTTCCGTTTTGGCTGGTCAACATCGCGCCGGCGATCTTCCAGATGCGGCTTCCAACATACGCGCTGGCCACCTTCATCGGCATCATTCCGGGGACCTTTGCCTTTGCGTTCATCGGCTCCGGGCTGGACAGTGTCATTGAAGCACAGGAAGCGGCCAACCCCGGCTGCGCCGCTGCGGGCACCTGTGAGGTTGAGATTTCGGCTCTGGTGACCCCGCAACTGCTGGCCGCCTTCTTTGCACTTGGGATCGCCAGCCTCATTCCGGTGGTGCTGAAAAAAGTCCGCTCTCGCTGACGGCTCGTCTAAGATCGGTCCGACTGCGTTTCACTTGCTCGAACAGGAGCCCTCCATGGCAGACATGCTGACCCCGGATATTTGTGTGATCGGTGCCGGTTCAGGCGGACTGTCTGTCGCTGCCGCCGCTGCGGCTTTCGGTGTTGACGTGGTCCTGATCGAAAAGGGCCTGATGGGCGGGGATTGCCTGAACTATGGCTGTGTGCCTTCAAAGGCGCTGCTGGCTGCGGCCAAGGCCGCCTCGAGCAGCGGCTGGAACGAACAGTTCGGCATTCATTCTGCCGGTCAGGAAATCGACTTTGCAGCGGCCAACGATCACGTCAGAAGCGTTATTGCCGCGATCGAGCCGCATGATTCTCAAGACCGTTTCGAAGGGTTGGGTGTCAAGGTTCTGCGCGATCATGCCACCTTCACCGGTCCGGACACGGTCGAGGTCGGTGGCAAAAGAATCAGAGCGCGGCGTTTTGTGGTCGCGACAGGCTCAACTGCTTTCGTTCCGCCGATCCCCGGACTGGATGAGGTTCCCTATCTCACCAACGAAACGCTGTTCGAGTTGCGAGAGGCACCTTCCCATCTGGCGATCATCGGGGGCGGTCCGATCGGTTTGGAAATGGCCCAGGCGCATCGCCGTCTGGGCGCGAAGGTGACCGTCTTCGAGGCAATGAAGGCCCTTGGCAAGGATGATCCGGAGCTTGCTGAAATTGTCCTGGATTCGCTGAAGGAAGAGGGAATCGAGATCCTCGAGGAAACAGCCGTTGAGCGGGTTGAAGCAGCCGGCGACGGGGTCAAGATCGTAGCGAAAACCGGAGACGGGACGCCCGTTGAAACAGAAGCCAGCCACCTGCTGGTTGCCACGGGCAGAGCGCCGAATGTGGACGGGCTGGGACTGGAGGCGGCCGGGATCGAATATGACCCGAAGGGAATCAAGGTCGACAAGGGTCTGCGCACAACCAACCGCAAGGTCTACGCGATCGGCGATGTGGCGGGTGGTTTGCAGTTCACCCACGTTGCCGGTTACCAGGCGGGCCTCGTCATTCGGTCGATCCTTTTTCGGATGCCGGTCAGCATGAACAACACCATCGTGCCGTGGGTGACCTACACCTCGCCGGAAATCGGCCACATTGGCATGACCGTAATCGAGGCCAAGAAAGCCTACAGCGGTGCCGTCAAGGTGTTGAGCGCCGAATATGCCGGCAACGACCGGGCCCAGGCGGAGGGCGTGACCAAGGGACGCCTGAAACTGATTGTCGGTCCGGGCGGACGTTTGGCGGGAGCCGACATTGTCGGCGCTCAGGCAGGCGAGATCCTGAACCTTCTGTCGCTGGCGCTTTCGAAGAAGATGACCATGAAAGACCTTGCGGGATTTGTTGCGCCTTATCCGACACTTGGCGAACTGGTGCGCCGTGCCGCAATTTCGTACTATGCGGATCTGCCAAAGAAAAATTGGATACGGACGCTTATCGGTATATTGCGTAAATTTGGATAGGTCATTGCAGGCAGTGCCATGAGGCGCAACGATATTTGGGACGACAGGACATGAAGCATGAGGGTGCGCCGGAAGGCGCTGCAGTCCCCTCCAGTGAATCGGGTGCACCGGCCGGTCGCGGCGACCGTCCGGACCGGCACCGGCTCGGCGGTCTGTCGGGAAAACTGCTGCTGCTGACGGTGGTTTTCGTGATGTTGTCCGAGGTCTTCATCTACGTGCCCTCGATCGCCAACTACCGCAACACATGGCTGATGGACCGCCTGACCACCGCCGGCGTGGCAGCCTCGGTCCTGGCTGAGACCAGCACGATCGCACCGCGTCTGCAGGAGCAGCTTCTCCAGACAACCGGCGCCGTTGCCATTTCCCTTGATCAGGGCTCCCGGCGCAGCCTGATTGCCATGAACGACGTCCCGACAGACGTCGATATCGTCGTCGACATGGCAAAGGTAAATCCATTTTCGTCGATTGTCGGCAGCTTCCAGATCCTGACCTATCGAGGTGATGGCGTGATGCGTGTGGTCGGGCTTGGCCAGATGGGACATACCGAACGGGTAGACATTGTCTTGCCGGTCAGTCTGCTGCAACAGGACATGCTGGCCTTTTCCGGCCGCATCCTGGCTCTGTCCCTGGTGATATCCGGCATCACGGCAAGTCTGGTCTACATAACCCTGCGCGCGCTGTTCATCCGCCCGTTGCGGCGGTTGACCACGTCGATGGAACGGTTTGCCGAAAACCCTGAGGACACCTCGCGGATCATTGCCGTGAGCGGGCGCAAGGATGAACTCGGTGACGCTGAAATCCGCCTGGCGGCGATGGAAGAAGCGCTGTCGCGGGCACTGCACCAGAAACAGAGACTGGCCGATCTCGGTCTCGCCGTTTCCAAGATCAACCATGATTTGCGCAATCTGCTGGCCTCCGCTCAGCTCTTCCTGGAGCGCCTGGAACACGTGCCGGATCCGACGGTCAGTCGTCTTGCGCCAAAAATCCTGGCGACGCTCGACCGGGCCGTCGGTTACACCCAGGCGGTGATGTCCTACGGCAAGGCCCAGGAACGTCCGCCGCAACGCCGCCTGCTTGCCCTTCAGCGGGTCGGAGAGGACGTCGCCGATGTTCTCGGCCTTCCGGACCACGAAACGGTGGCGTTCGAGAACAAGGTTCCCGATCACATCGAGATCGACGCCGATCCGGAGCAGATTTTCCGCGTCCTGCTCAATCTCGTCCGCAACGCCCTCCAGGCGCTGGAAGCGGAAAAGGACGAAGCACTGGTCCGCCGGATCACGCTGGACGCGGTTCGGGACGATGACTGCGTGCACGTCATCATTTCCGACACGGGGCCAGGGATACCGGAAAACACCAAGAAAGCGCTCTTCAAGGCTTTCCACAGCGGTTCGAAAAAGGGTGGTGTGGGTCTCGGCCTTGCGATCGTCGCGGAGCTGTTGAAGGCCCACGGCGGGACCATCCATCTCGACGAAACCAGTCCGGGAGCCTGCTTCCGCCTCAAGGTGCCGGACCGCCGGTCCTGACCGACCGAGTTTGCGCATGGCCCGGGGCGCCAAATACCAAGTCCCTGCAAATTCCGGGCGTTTCGGTTCTGTGTGACAGTTCCTTGAAAAAAAGTTCAAAAAGTCCCTTGCATTCGCTGCTGGACCGCAGTACGTAAGCGCCCTGTCCGGGGCACACGTTGCTCCGCAGAGCCAAGACGGTTGTCTGCTTCGACGACTACAGGACAACCCGCTCTTCGCACCCATAAGCACCGGTAGCTCAGCTGGATAGAGCACCAGACTACGAATCTGGGGGTCGGGGGTTCGAATCCTCCCCGGTGCGCCATATTTTTCAAAAACTTAGCCTGTGGATAAATTTGCGCTCTGGATGGTGGCGTCCAAGTGGCGTCCAGCTAAATTCCAATGCTATGAAGGGCTTCTTTGCGACCGAAACCTCACTCAATGCGAACCTGATGTCGCTTTGGCGGTAGCGTGTGAGACTGCTTTGAGTTTTTTAGATCACAGACCGTCGATATCGTTAGTGACAGGCTTTATGATTGTTGCGGAGGATCGATACCGCCATTACCCCCGTTCGAGCGAAGTGTGCTTTGTGTTGGTTTATCTTGACATAAGCGCTTTGTTTGAATTGTGCAAACGTAGTGGCTGCGGCGGGCGGCCATTCACTTCTCGCGGATGTGGCGACCCGGATGCGATCTTTGCCAACACGTCCTATGATGCCGCATTCTTGCTGGCACTGGCCGTTGAAAAGGCCAGTGGCAAAAAGGAAGGCGTCGCAGCAGCCGTCGTTGAAGTTTCTAACGGCGAAGGAGATGCCATCCTTCCGGGTGAATGGAAGAAGGCCAAGGAATTGATCGCGGCCGGGACAGCCATCGACTACAAGGGCGCTGCCGGTGACCACAACTTCGACTCCAAGGGCGACGTTCCGGGTACCTATGCCCTCTTCGAAGTCGGCTCCAACGGCTTCGAGACCATTACCGAAATGAAATAAGCTTCTTCCCTTCAGGAAGAGATTTTTGAGAAACCGGCGGTTCGAAAGAGCTACATTCCTTGTGCATTTCCTCACATAGAACTGCCGAGTTTCGCAATGGCTTGAAAAACATCTTTGGTCAGCTCGATTGTCACCTCCCTTGAATCGCATCGGCCGCACGTGAAGCGGAGTCTTTTTGGAAGAGCAGGCACAGCATCGCCATCCTTGAATTGGCAAGGATCAAAATACCGGCTCCGGCGGCACTTCAGGCAGTCGATCGAGAGACGCATTCCGGCCGGTCGCAGGTCGGAGAATGTGACGGCGAAGGCGCTGTGAGCTGCAGCATGAAGCCAAGATTGGCGCTGTATCACAAGTCTGGCTACAGACGCGGCTTTCTAATCCCATCCTTACAGCCAATTTCGGATCGGAGCCGTCATTCGTGCAGATCGCAAAGAATGGCAACTCTGCGCCCGCTTCTCATTTCGCTGCATTCGGAATGAATGTCGGCTTCCGGGACAAACCGGCGGAACATCGAACGACCGTTTTGCGGGCGCATTGCTGCATTTCGTTCGGTGCACCAATAGTCGAGTTTGAGTCCAAAGTGAACAAAGCTGAGGGGTCTATGAATGACGAATTATCTATGAATTGAAACTGCGGTCACGCTTTAGTGGAAAGAGCTGGACTACCACTGTCAGCGGTTTGCCCGTTCGGCCAAATCAGAAACAGATACGTTTCTGAGCTCTTGTTCAAATAGTCGTCGCGCTGAGTCCATAGCGGCCCTTGTCGCATCGGCCGCTGCATGTTCGAGCAAACAGGGCGAGGATGGTTCGGGCGCGCCAATTGCAAAGACGTTCGGTGAACCTAGCGCGACATAAACATCCATCAGACTGATCTCGGATGTCGGACGCTGCAAGTACCAGCCGCCCCCGTGCCCTTTGATGGATGCCACTAGCCCATGCTTGCGAAGGCCCCCCATCATCCGCCGCACGAGAGAAGCGTCCATGCCGAACATTTCACCCATGCGTTCAGACGTCACCGGGTGATCGATTTCATCGAGGTGAAGCAGGATATGCAGCACCCTTGGCAACCGTGTGTCAGTTCTCATTCGCGGATCATATCTTAGATCACATCATGTGACAATTGTAAGCACATGAGATTGACAAGCATTTCATGTGACTTTATATGTCACGAAACCCCTCAATCTCGGAGCTTCAGCAATGTCGGACCAAGCTGTCGACCTTTCTTCCTCCTCGGCACGCCCTTGGATAGCCGTATGGGCTCTTTTATTAGGGGCCTTTGTTTCTCTCCTGGATGTGACGGTTGTGAACCTCGCTATTCCTGAGATTACCCGCGATCTCGAGACTACGGGGACGCAAGCCCAATGGGTATTGCTGGCCTATGTGCTGCCACTCGCGGCCTTACTGTTGCCAATGGGCCGGTTTGGAGATGCGCTTGGGCGCCGCCGTTTGTTTTTGGGAGGCATCCTTGCCTTCACGCTTGGGGCCTGTTTCGCTGGCTTTGCGCAGAGCATCTCAACCCTGATCCTCGCACGAACGTTTCAAGGTATCGGCGCGGCAACGATGATGCCGCAAATCCTTGCTCTGATTCATTTGATCCTGCCGCCTGACCAGCGCCGTCGCGCCATGGGGTACTTCGGCATGGTCAGCGCTCTGGGTGCGATTGCTGGCCCAATTATTGGCGGTGTCGTGCTTGAGTTGAGTCCACTTGAACTGGGGTGGCGGCTTGTCTTTCTAATGGTCCTGCCGCCTTGCGCGGTGTCTGCCCTCCTTGCGGCATGGTACCTGGACAAAGACATATCGCTTTCCCACCGGACGATTGATATCTGGCAAGGCTTGATGATTGCTGCAGCAATCGCAAGTTTTGTGTTTGCTGCCGCACAGGGGCGCGTCTTGGAATGGCCTCTCTGGCTGATAGCCTTGTTCCCGACAAGCCTGCTTCTATTGCGGCATGTGGTTCGGGTCCAATTGAAAGGGCGGCCTCAAACCATTGAACCGCTTTTGCCGCAAAAGCTACTGCATTCGCGGGACTTCGTGCGTGGAACGTTGATTGTCCTCATCCTTTTTTGCGGTATCGCGGGTGTTCCCTTCCTATTGGCGCTGGCATTGCAGGCTGGACCTCAAATGTCGCCCGGTGCAGTCGCTCTTGCTCTCGTCGTGCATCCGGTGTTGGCAACCTTCGGCGCATTCCTAGCTGGACGAGTTGCGCCAAGTAATCACTGGGTACTTCCAATGCTTGGCTCATTCGCAACCTTGTGCGGAACTGCTCTGCTTGCCATGCTTTTTTGGTCATTGGGCAACGAGATCAGTGCAAAGCATCTGATAGTCCCCCTCGCGCTGGTAGGCTTCGGCATGGGGTTGAGTAATGTCGCCTTGATGTCTTTCACGCTCGCCGCATCGCCGAAAGAGAGCTCCGGCGCAGCCTCAGGTGTCATCCAGACCGCGCAACAGATCGGTATTGCGCTCAGCATCGCAATTGTCGGGGGGCTGTACTTCGGACACGCTCAAGGCGCAAGCATGCAAGCCGCAAAAGTCGCGATCCTGTTTCCTGCGGCCGTGTTCTCTGTGGTCAGCCTTCTTTGCCTGGTGGCAACTCAATTTCACAAAAAGGAGATTTCCTCATGAAACCAATGCCAGGACAAACGCCGCGAGCGTTTTGGGAGGACCGCTACCGCGATGCAAGCGGGGAGACGAGCGGACGGCCTTCAACGGTCCTCGAACGCTATGCGCAAGACTTGGTCCCAGGCCGGGCATTGGACCTGGGCTGCGCCAAGGGCGATGACGCCATCTGGCTCGCGCAACAAGGATGGGATGTTTGCGGGGTCGATATCTCTGAGGCAGCTTTGTCGATCGCGCGCAGAAATGCTCTGAGAAGAGACGTCGCCGACCGCATAGTGTTCGCGTGCCACGACCTTACGGTCTCGTTCCCGGAGGGTAGGTTCGATTTGATCTCAGCCATGTTCTTGCAAACACCATTCGAATTCCCACGGCGTGACGTCGTTGCACGGGCGTATTCGTTGCTCAATCCAGAGGGGCTGTTGCTGGCCGTAACGCATGGCTCGGCGGTACCATGGTCATGGAGCAGGCAAGATCATGCCTTTCCGACCGCAGAACAGGAACTAAACGAATTGGGCTACAATGAGAATGACGCCCAGGTCGCCTTCGTTGGGTCTGTTTCTAGAACAGCAACAGGACGAGATGGTCAAACTGCAAGTGTCTTGGATAATGTCATTATTCTCCAAAAGAGATAGCGGACATTACATCCGTTAAACAGGATGTCAGCTCAGTCCCGCTTCTTGGCAATCATTCTTGATCACAATGAACGGCCGCTCTTGGGAAAGGTTGCCTGCAAATGTGTGACCGAATTGGAAACGCTTTTCAGTCATTCGTTTGAGTCCTAGCGAAAGCTGCCTTCGAGCCCAAAGCCCCCGAATTCCGCGGTGCGACGAATGTCCGAAATGAATTAGTGTTTCTTGCTAGACCGGTACTCCCTCAGGTCCTCACTCAGCAAGTCGATGAAGCGGCGGACACGGGGTTCCAGCAGGCGCTTGTGAGGGTAGAGCGCGAGGATCGGAACCTGCCCCTGGTTCAGCCGGGGCAGGACCCGCTCAAGACGACCCTCCGCAATATCAGCGCCAACCAAAAGCTGCGGCAGCAAGACGATACCAAGACCATCCAATGCCATTGCCCGCAAGGCTTCGGCGCTGTCGAGACGCAGGCGAACCTGACCCTGAGCGCGGACCCAGGTGCCGTTTTCCTCTTGCAGGTGCCAGCCTTGACGCTCACTGCGGCTTGCGAACTGAAGCAGCTCGTGACGCGTGAGCTGTTCGACATTCAGCGGCCTGTCACGCCCGTTAAAGTACGCAGGCGCCGCACACAGGACCGCCTCATCCCGCAGAAGCGTGCGCGCGATGAAACCTTGATCCGGCGCACTTACGCCGATACGGATTGCAAGGTCGAAGCCTTTTTCGATAATGTTGTCGACCCGATCCGAGAGTGACATTTCGATCTGCGTATCAGGCCATGTTTCCAGATACCGACGAACCGTAGGCAGCAACAGCCTGCGCCCGAGAGCATCTGGTGCCGTGATTCGCAAGACACCACGAGGGACACCGCTGTCACTGACGATACTGTCGTCCGCGGCTGCGACCGCCGCACGAATGACCTGCCCGTGTTCGTAGAGGCGCTTTCCCTCTTCGGTCAGGTCGAGGGCGCGTGTGCTTCGGTTTAAGAGCCGAGCGCCGTAGCCATCCTCCAGTCGTGCGATGGCCTTCCCGGCCGTCGAGCGCGACAGCCCGAACAACTTGCCAGCCGCAACGAAGCTTCCGGTCTCAACGACCGAGAGAAAGAGGAGGATGTCGTTCACCTTCGATCCAATCATTAGGCTTTGTAGCATGGAAATCGCGACTGAGGCGAACTCTATTCGTCGGATGACGAGCCTAGATCTCTTCGCATCACATTCCATGAAAGGAGAAAGACATGTCCGCTTTAATTGATCGTATGAACCCGTCCGCCCTGCCGGATGCAAGTAAGATTGGATACTCCCAAATCTCCATCGCACATCCCGGACCCCTGGCTTTTGTGTCCGGGCAGGTGGCATGGCGGCCTGACGGGTCTCCTGCACCGGCATCACTAGCAGAGCAAACCGCCATCGTCATCGAGAACCTGAAAGGAGCGCTCGATGCGCTTCAGGCGACCACGGATGATATCGCTCAGATGCGCATCTACATGACAGACCTGCGGGGCGAAACGCAAGAAATCGCCATGGGTGCCATCCTTGGTTTCCTCAATGGCGCACAGCCTAGCCTGACCGGTATCGGCGTGGCCGCGCTGGCAGGTCCAGACCTTCAAATCGAGGTGGAAATGGTGGTGCAAGTCGCTGCCTGACACTCGCTAACGAAAGGCACACCCATGACAGCTTCTACACCTTACCAGCCCGGACCGAACCGGCGCCAGGTATTGCTGGCGGCCACTGCCGTTTCAGCGATTGCCTTGCTGCCGAGCGTCGCGTCCGCCCAAGCACAACCGGAATTCAAAGGACCGAAAGAAATGTCTACGTTCACAACCTCAGACGGGACCGAGATCTTCTACAAAGACTGGGGCCCAAAAACCGCGCAACCCATCGTGTTCCACCATGGCTGGCCACTTTCCAGCGATGACTGGGACAACCAGATGCTGTTCTTTGCCTCAAAGGGCTATCGCGTGATTGCCCATGACCGCCGGGGCCACGGGCGCTCCAGCCAGACTGATTTGGGCCACGACATGGATACTTACGCCGCTGATGTCGCGGAATTGGTCGCGCATCTGGATCTAAAGAACGTGGTCCATATCGGCCACTCCACCGGCGGTGGCGAAGCAGCCCGGTATGTCTCACGCGCCCAACCCGGGCGGGTGGCCAAGGCTGCGCTTCTCGGGGCCATCCCACCCCTGATGCTGCAAACGGAAACAAACCCCGATGGCATCCCAATGGAGGTCTTTGACGGGTTCCGGTCTGCCCTGGCCGCCAACCGCAGTCAGTTCTACCTCAATGTCCCCTCTGGCCCCTTCTTCGGCTTCAACCGCGAAGGTGCCGAAGTCAACCAGGGGCAAGTTCAGGCCTGGTGGCGGCAGGGCATGATGGGCAGCGCCTCAGCCCATTACCAGTGCATCAAGGTCTTCTCGGAGACTGACCAGACCGAGGACCTCAAGGCCATCGACGTGCCGGTCCTTGTGATGCATGGGTCAGACGACCAAGTCGTCCCGATTGCCAACTCTGCCGAGAAAGCCGTGAATCTGCTGAAGAACGGTACGCTCAAGGTCTATGATAGCCTGTCGCACGGCTTCTTCGCGACGCATCCCGAAACGGTGAATGCAGATCTGCTGGCGTTCATCGAAGCCTAGTCACGCATTGCTGCGGGGAAAGTGCCCCCCGCATCATTGCACCAGCCTGGTTTGAGCCCACTGTACCGTATCCTGTAGAGCGGACAAATGCCCGCTTTGAATCTTCGAAAAGGAACTTGGGTGCTGCTAGAAAGAGTTTGCCTACCCGTCTTCGAGCGCAAACAAAGAGCCGTCTGGATCGCAAAGGACAAAGCCATGAGTTCGAGCAGTTCTATCTGCCTCCAGAGGAGCCAGACGCGCGCCATTGGCTTCTGCTAAACTGCGGGCATTGGAGACGGAAGCAACCTTTATACTTGGCACCCAAGCTGCGTTTGAGCTTGTTGGTACATTCGAGACATATCGAACTGCAACAACATCGCCCGAAGGCCCGGCGAAAGAGACGCATCCCGGATCGCGTTTCGAAGCAACCTGCCATTCGAAAAGCTCAACATAAAACTCTTCTGGAAACAGACCGCTGTTGCTGACATACACTTCACGCCCGAACTGTCGGTGCGGCACCGGGAAGTTGTGCCGCGATAGGGATAGTCCGAAGGGCACGCCGAGCGGATCGCGGACGAGCGCATTGCGACCGACGCCCGGAACCTCGAATGGCTTTCGAACAATCTTACCTCCGAACGCATCGACGCGCTCCACCGCGGCGTCGACGTCGGGAACCTCAACATAGGCGATCCAACCGTTTTCATAGTCTGGAGGTGTCTCGGCGAAACCAGCACCCGCTTCGTCGGCCAACAGCGCGAGGACGAAATCCTTCTCACCACCGCCCCAAGCAAAGTCTGTCGCCCGCTCGACTTGGTAGGTCCAGTCGGCGATGTGCTGGTAGAAATCCATCGAACGCTTTCTGTCCGAAGTGAAAAGATCGTGCCACACGACCTGCCCGGCTTTTGACTGCGTCATCGTCTTACCTCCCGGCATCCTTAAGTTTCTTAACGCCGCGAATCATCTTCCCGAACGCCTTGTCCCGCGACCTGCGTTCTGCAAGACTGGCCGAATTGAAGGCCTCTTCGGCCAAGAGTTTACGCCATCTCCCTAGCCGAACAGCATCGAGGGCACCTTGTTCGACGGCCTTCCGTACAGCGCATCCCGGCTCGGTGTCGTGCTGACAGTCATTAAAGCGGCAACCTGCGGCAAGCTCCTGAATGTCGGCAAAAAGGTCATTGATCCCGTCCACCGCATCGGTGAGCTTCAATTCTCGCATGCCGGGGGTGTCTAGGATCAGACATCCATTGGGCATCGCATGAAGTTCGCGCCTGGTTGTTGTGTGCCGCCCCTTTGCATCGTCTTCGCGAATGGCCTGGGTCTCGATGGAATTGCTTTCGAGCAACGCATTGGTCAGCGTCGATTTCCCAACGCCAGAGGAGCCCAAAAACGCCAGCGTCTTGCCCGGTCTGCACCACGAGGACAGTTGCGTCCGGGGCGCGCTTCCACGGGCGTCGAGTGCGACCACTTCGATCATCTCTGACACGCCGCGGGCCGCGTCAGTATAGCTTTGCGGGTCCGTCGCAAGGTCTGTCTTTGTTACGACGATGACCGGTGTGATCCCGGCCTCAAATGCCAGAGCGGCATAGCGTTCGAGCCGGGCCACATTGAAGTCCTGATTGCAAGACGTGACGATGAAGGCCGTATCAATGTTCGCTGCAATCAGTTGTTCCTGCCGGCCTGTGCCAGGTGCGCGCCGCTTAATTAGGCTTGTGCGCTCAAGAACCCGACTGGATTGCGGGTGCGAAGGATTCAGCATCAACCAGTCACCGACAGTCACATCCGGCCGGGGAGGAAGCAATGCGTCAACACTGTCACCGAGAACGTGCAGCCCATTGCGATGCACTTCAACGACGCGAGCGGGAGGTGTCGCTGCTAGCTCGTCTACACTGATCTGCTGGGCGAAAAAGGGTTGCCATCCCAGTGCCTGAAGGGGGTTGAGATTGGTTCGTGATCCGGCGTCTCGCGCGCGTTGCGGAAGGAAAGTTCTGCGGTCCCGTTTCATGGGGGGGCCACTTTCATGTCTCTAGCCCAAGCTATTCTTGAGCAATGATGGTGGGAAACGAATGTGCACATCAAAACGAGCCGTCAGCCTCAAGGCTACGGAACTGTTTCAATAGTTGGATGTGCACCGGAAGGCGTGCTGCCTCCCTTCATTACCAGGACATGAAGTCTCCATTTCGGATAAAGAACACATGGGGTGTGGCAATACACAACGCAAGTGCTGACGACTAAGATGAAACGTTTCTGCGTTTATTAGAAGCGTCCATCTGGCGGGACGAAAGGGAAGTCAGCTTTGTCCGCAGAGCAGACCTTCGTTCAAACCGCAGCGAACATCTGTTTCCCGCCCATCCAGTAGATTTGCTGCGCCTCAAAAGAACGTCTGCTTTCGGGCTCAAGATTCAGCGCGATAAATGTCAGTTTTAAGGGCGCAAAGTGGCCGTTCGTGAGAAGCGGTTGGAATAAATGACTGGAGCTACTTACCAATCTCGGCTTTCGTTTTGAACTCGGGTGACGAGTCGCCAATTGAATTTAAGATAGGGGTATAAAAGCCGCTCAACGTTTCAACGTCACTAACCAGCAAAGAGTTCCTTGTAACCTTCAACCAACAACCAGTTGGCACGAGCCAAGTGGCTTCCTACAATATTTTTCGCAAATTCTGGCGACGCCACCGGATCAACTCCAAAGATTGACTGAGCCATCTCCAACTCATCAGTACCGTCTGATGAAGCGTCAAGCAGCTTCATATAGAGCGTAAAGTGTTTTTTGTCGTAACCAGTGATGCGATCTGACCAAGGAACTGTTTCCTGAATATCCATCTTCTCTGCAACCTTCACACCAAGTGTAGTAACGACTTTGCTGAAGGCAACCGGATATTGCTCAGGTCGCTTCACGCATTCAATTGCGCATACTATAGCGAATAGGAACTATCGTTCCTAGAACGATAGTTCCAGCTTTGATCCTGATGTCGTCATGGACCTCAATGAGGTTATGGCGATCAACATGCGTCGATTGCGCCATGATCAGAATTTGACGCAAGAGGAACTCGCGGCTCGAGCTGACGTCAGCATGCGGTATCTGGGTTCGATTGAACGCGCTCGTGTTTCGGCGAGTGTCACTGTGCTGGGCAGACTTGCAAATGCTCTGAACGTCGATCCGTGCGAATTGATTAAAGAGCTGAAGCCGAAAACGTAGAACTCAGAATTCCTGGAGCGAGTCTGACCCGATCCGTTCCTTTTCTAGTTGCGGAAAAGGTAGTTGAGAACCTCTCACCCAAACGGGAGGTTCTCACACTACCGATCACCACAATCGACGTTACTGTCGTGACGGATTCGTTGATGCATTCACACTTAGTGTGTTCGAGTAGCTAGCCTTAGCCACCTGATCACCAAGCCAATCCAGCAAAAATTTCGAAATCTAGCGTTTCTGAGCAGGAAAACAGTCCAAGAGACCGTCCATGGTGAGGAAGTGGTAGCCATGGAAAATCAACGGGAAAGCGATGTATTTAAGAGGGCTCTCCTAATCGGGTGACAGGAGCCAGGACGTGACCTTTATGTCAAAGACTGGCTGATCCGAGAGCCGAATGTGATGGTCTCTGTTTCCATCACACGAGCGGAGGGAGATGCTCAATGTCTGTTTATGTCGGCCTCGATGTCTCACTTGAAGAGACACACTATTGTATTACGGACCAGCACGGAAAACGGTTGAAAGAAGGCAAGACAGTCACCGATCCGGCTGCCGTTGCTGATGCCCTAGCATCGATTGGTGCCGATCTGAAACGGATTGGTCTGGAAGCCTCCTCAGTCGGCGCCTGGCTCGCAAACGAGCTCAAGTCGATGAACTATCCCGCCATCGTTGTCGAAGCCCGACACATGCGCACTGCGCTGAAAACTCAGAGAAACAAAACAGATCGCAATGACGCTCGTGGCATTGCCGAGATGATGCGTCTTGGGTGGTATCGCGCTGTCTATGTGAAGAGTCCGGAGAGCCAGCGGCTGCGGATGCCGCTGGCCAATCGCCGCCTTCTGAAGCGCAAACTGATTGATATTGGGAACCATATTCGTGGGTCGCTGCGAGCCTTTGGCCTGTTTATGGGCCAAGTCTCGCGCGGCAAATTCGAAGCCCGTGCACGTGAACTTGCGGCGCAGACAGACGGTGGTTTTGACGAGTTCGTCGACACAATGCTGACCGTGCGGTCCAGCATGCTCGAAGGATACAAGCCCTTCATGCCATTCTCATTCGAGTGGTTAGGGCCGATCCTGTTTGCAGACGGTTCATGAGCGTGCCGGGAGTTGGGCCGATCACCGCTCTGTCCTTCAAGGCTGGCGTGGATGATCCGTTGCGATTTACGCGTCCCAGAACCGTCGGCGCACACTTCGGATTGACGCCTCGACGATGGCAGTCGGGGACGATCGATCGCGAGAGTGGGATCACCAAACAGGGAGATAAGGATGTCAGAACAGCGCTCTGCGAGGCGGCCGCAAGTCTGCTTTTGCGTGTCAGACAATGGTCTTCCTTAAAGGCTTGGGGCTTACAGATTGCCAAGCGCACGTGCATGATGAATGCGATTGTTGCGGTCGCGAGGAAGCTCGCTTCCATCCTTCATCGCATCTGGATCGACGGGTCCAAGTTCCATGTTGGACGCGGTGCAAACGTCAAACGCAACTTAATTGGGACAAGCTAAGCACCGCGAATTCCTCCGTCCAAACAAGGAGCGTTGACCAATTCCACGCGCGTGGAAGGCCCTGGCGGGGCCGCGAAACAGGGTATGTCCGATATCTTGCATGCTACTGAAATCCGCAACGAGGACCTCGTAGTGAAAGCGCGCGTAGCGCTTGGACTGCCCTGTTTTGATCATCTGACGAAGAGCGTGAGCCGGCCGAACCCCTCTGGAAACGGGCTTAGCGTTGAGCTCGAAGTAGCGCATGGACCGCCAGACGCCAGAAAAAACGATGTGTGTTGGCAATCAATGGCTGACGGTGTATCGTCTTGGCGATATTTTGCTTATTGTTGCCTAAAAGAAGTAGAAAAAGGCGAATTATTACAGTTAGATAGTATCCCGATTAGTAGTGCGCCTGTAAATCCGGATCCGGATGCTACGGCTGTTGCCGGTGGGGCGACTGCTCCGCACTCTGATGGTGTCAACACGGGGTCACGAAAGCGCCCCAGGCAACATCGGAAGGGAGCAGTCATGGGATATTATGCCGGACTTGATGTGGCGATGAAACGGTCCGCACTGTGTGTGATCGACGACAGTGGCGCCATCGTGCTGGAAGGTAGCGTCGACACGGATCCCGATGCGATCGCTACGGCGCTTGCCCCCTTTGCCCGAAGCCTACAGCGGGTCGGCCACGAAACCGGGTCGCTGGCGCCATGGCTACACAAGACGTTGAGGGCCCGCGGCCTGCCGATCATCTGCATGGAAGCGGCCCATACGCGCTCGGCCTTGTCGGCGATGCGCAATAAGACGGACAAGAACGATGCCCGTGGTCTGGCGCAGATTTTACGCACCGGATGGTTCCGGCCGGTGCATATCAAGAGCGATGAAAGCTACCGGATGCGGATGCTGCTGATGGCCCGGCGCAATATGAAACGCAAGTTTCTGGATATTGAAAACGCCATCCGGCACTCGCTCAAGGCCTTTGGAATCCGTCTTGGCCAGGTCAGCCGCGGCCGGTTTGAGGGTAAGGTCCGGTCTGCCCTGGCCGACGATGTGGTGCTGACCGGTATGGTCGAAGGACTGCTGAAAGTCCGCGCCGTCTTGTGGACCGAGTATTGCGCGCTGCACAAGCTTCTGGTGAAGATCGTGGCCCGTGATCCGGTGTGCCGGCGGTTCCTTGCGGTCCCTGGTGTCGGGCCGGTGACGGCGCTGAGCTTTCGCGCTTCGGTCGATGATCCGCACCGGTTTTTGAAGTCGCGCACGGTCGGCGCGCACTTCGGATTGACGCCGCGACGATGGCAATCGGGCACGTCGATCGACCATGGTGGCCATATCTCGAAGAAGGGGGACGGCGAGGTGCGCACGGCCCTTTACGAGTCCGCGAATGCGCTTTTGACGCTGTTGCGCCGACCCGATCCGCTCAAAAGCTGGGGCCAGAAGATTGCTAAAAAACGCGGCCACAAGGCCGCCTGCGTCGCTGTTGCGCGCAAGCTGGCGATGATTTTACACGCCATGTGGCGCGACGGGACCGACTATGGAGCGCCGAGATCGACTGCCACATTGTCTCTTTCGGCGCGCGCAACTGCGGCCGGAAACGGAGGATGATCGAGTTTGGAAGTCCAGTGACTTCTGACCCTATCCGCTCGTGATGAGCGGGTCTGCCCGACGGGAAACTGATCGATGCGGGAAGCACGTTATCTTGTCTGTGACGCCCATTTGAAAAGTGCGATCACGCCGTAATGCATGTGATTGATGCCCCGCGTGTCCGATTGGAAAATGAACCGGCGCCCTGTGGGATCCGAGTTCGGAAGAGTGCATGGACCGTCCGGCATGTGGGTTTGCAGATCAAACGGGCTCTGAAGTATGCTTGAATAGAGAGTGAAGTGATGCGGTGATCCTTCCAAGAAGAGGAAAGAAAATCCATGAAAAAACAACGGAATAGCGATGTATTTAAGAGGGCAAGATAAAAGGAACAGGTGCAAGCACCTGCGTCAGCCCAGTCTGCACATCGGGTTTCACCTGCACCAGGCGGCAAGCTTCAGGTGCAGGTGAAACAGGTCAAGCTTCTGAAAAATCAAAAGAAGACCAGGTGCAGACTATCAGACAAGCTTGGCGCATTTCAATCAATGCTCATCTTGTTCTTTCATGACCAGAAACGAAGATGACCGCTTTAGACCTCGACCCGGCCGCATCCGCAGCCAAGGTGGAGCCAGGTCCAAAAGCTTTCTCAATAGCGTGCTCCACCAAGTCTCCGCGGCGCAGACGGCTAGTGCAACTACGGCGAAGGCATTCACAGGCAGACGGATCGGGCGCGGCAATAATGTTCTGCGCCGGCATCGTGCCGGTTTCCGGTTCGGTCCGGCATCACGGCGCGTGGTCATCAAATCCCGGATCGTCAAGCTGACAGGGCAGGGATCAAAAAGTGGGATTGCGGCCGCACGCGCGCATCTTCGCGACCTCTAGCGCGATGGTGTCACCAAGGAACAAGAACGAGGCCAGCTCTACGATGCAACAAGTGATGACGTGGACGGCAGTCAGTTCCTGGAGCGAAGTGACGGCGATAGGCATCAGTTTCGCTTCATCGTCTCGCCCGAAGATGCGACTGAACTGGAAGATCTGAAACCCTTCATCCGTGACCTGATGCGCACCATGGAATCCGACCTCGAAACACGGCTCGATTGGGTCGCGGTCGATCATTTCAACACGGAACATCCACATACTCACATCGTGCTGCGTGGCCGCGACGACAAAGGCAAGGATCTTGTCATAGCACGGGACTATATCAGCCACGGCATGCGGAGGCGGGCAAGTGAGCTCCTGACTTTGGAACTCGGGCCGCAAACGGAACTTGAAACCCTCCAGAAACTCGAGCGGCAGGTCGATCAGGACCGCTTTACCGATCTGGATAGGCAACTGGTTCGATCGGCTGAAGAAGGGCTGGTCATTTTGCAGGCTTCAGGCAACCGAAACGACAAACGTGTTCAAATGGCACTTCGGTCCGGGCGGCTTCGTGTCCTGGAAAGGCGAGGACTTGCAGCGGAAATCGCGCCAGGTCGATGGCGATTGTCTTCTAATCTTGAAACGACGCTTCGGCGCGCCGGCGAGCGTGGCGACATTATCAAGACCATGCATCGTAGCCTGAAAGTAGCGGGCCTGGATGCCGGCGCCGCTGAATATTCCATCTTCGATCCAGGTGATCCTCGTAGCCGTTCGGTCACTGGGCTCATCATTGATCGCGGGCTGCACGACGAACTCGATGACGGGCACTACGTTGTGGTCGATGCTGTGCATGGCCGTGTCCACTTTGTTTCCCTGGACCCGCGTCAGGAGATTGATGATGTTCCGATCGGCGCTGTCGTAAAAATTCATCCGGCGAAGCGAAGGCCCAAAAGCGCGGATCGGACCATTGCCGAGATCGCGCAACAGAATAGCGGCACGTATTCGCCGGAACTGCATCGGGAGTTCGACGGCAGCGCCTCCGAAGACTACATCAAGGCGCATGTCCGGCGGCTGGAAGCTCTAAGACGCCAGAACATTGTGCAGCGTATTACCGATGGCTTCTGGCAGGAGACCCCATGAATACGACAACGACTGAAACCTCAAAATTCGTCGAAAGAGCCAAAGCCTAAATCGATACGATCGGCGCTGAACTCAACGAATTGGAGCTCAAAGCAAAGACTGCGGGCAAAGAAGCTGACAACTGGTCTGCGGCGCAGGTTGAAAAACTGAAGCGCGACTGGTCTCAGGCCAAAGACGAAATGGACACTATCGCTGACCGAGCAAAAGAAGAAGGCGAGGAAGCCGTCCGCGAAGCCAAAGAAAAGGCGGAGCGGCACTACGAGGCCCTTCAAGCATCAGTGAAAGCCTATCGCAGCCACCTGAATGTGGCGGCCGATAACTGAGACTCGATGAGGGTGCCGCACACCCCAACTTGAAGGAAGAAATTCATGAAGAATGCAATCAAGATGCTCGCAGCCGGAGCAATCGTCATGACCGGCGCAACCTTTGTAGCGGCCCAGACCGTCGGCGAGACGATCCTCGGTGTCGAGGTCAATGTCGCTAAAGTTCGTGCAGCAGGCTTCAGCGCTAACAAATTGATCGGTTCGGATGTCAACAATGATTCTGGTGTTCGCGTCGGATCAGTTCATGATTTGATCATTGCCCCTAAAGGCGATGTTAGCCTTGCAATCATGGAAGTAGGTGGTTTCATCGGCATCGATTCCAAGTGGATTGCAGTACCCGCGACCATATTTGTCGCCGGCAATGATGGACATTTCGTTCTTCCAAAGGCGACCGAGGAAGAACTGAAGAAAATGCCATCATTCCACTATGCTCAGTAGTCGGTTTTGGAGGACACAATGACGCCTGCTTTCAACACCGAAAAACACCGTGGCAATGGCTGGTTTGTATTCTTGGGAATCGTAATGATTGTCACAGGAGTCGGTGCCGTCACGTTCTCATTTGAGGCATCGCTCTCGGTCGAACTCTTCGTGGCAAGCGCATTCCTGGTCATCGCATTTGCTACGCTTATCCAAGCGTTCAGGGAAAAAGAGTGGGGTGATGTCTTTTGGCAGTTTGCGATTGGCGTCATCTACCTGGTTGGCGGCATCCTCATGCTCGCCAATCCGTTGGGTGGCGTGTTGGTGTTGACGGTCTTTTTGGGAGCCACCTTCTTTGCAGAAGGTATCGCGAGGATCGTAATTGGATTCCAGATGCGTTCGGCACCCAAGTGGGGTTTCCTGGTGGCATCGGGAGGCACTTCCGTTTTACTCGGCATCCTGGTTTTCGCAGGAATGGCCAACGGAGCGTCCTTGACCTTCATTGGCATCTTGTTGGGCATCAACGTCGTTTTTGCCGGAGCATCTCTCCTGGTTCTCGGCAGTTCCAAGCTGGAACAGACTGAAGAGCAACCAGCCTGATCTCATTAGCCGGGGCCGCGCTATCGACCCCGGTTTGATGACCTGCACAAATAGTTCGTTTGGCATGTGTAGGCGCTTCAACACTTTCTAAGTTTTGCGTGTCTCTCGGGCGCGAGAAGTATTCCTCGTCCGAGCCGGACATGCGAGGTACCTGCGCCGGACCATCCAGATACACGACATTTCAGACTTTGATCGAATATTAAGGAGCTTTTCGGATATTTCGAATGCTGCCATTTGGTAGGTCATCAGTCCAGACAGTCAAACCTCGGAATCACATCAAGGACGTCGAGAACCGGTTCCCCGTCCTGTTTCGTTGGCATTCTTCCTTCATTGAACAAGGACGCATACCCGTGAACAAATGCCCAGCGCATGAGTTGGGTTCGAAGATCCTCTGTATCCGGGCCAAGCCTTGGTCCGCGTTTTTCCCGCTATATCTGTTGGTCCAACTCCAATACATTGAATACGTATTTCGGTGGGTCGCGCCGGGGGTCGGAAACGCTCAGTACGGCTTCTTGCCCTTCGCATGCTATCCATACAGGTCGGTGGATTGGCAGGACGCGCTGGCGTCTGCTAGCTTTTCAAACAACGAAAAGGCATCTCACAGCGTACGAAAATCGCGTCAGCTTTGCCTTTGCCAAGTTTCTTCAAAGGATGTGCACGACATGGATCTGGGGCTAAGAGGTAAGAGCGCGCTCGTGACCGGCGCAACAAGGGGAATTGGGCGGTGCTGCGCCGAGATTTTTGCAGCCGAAGGTGCCAACATCGCGATTTGCGCACGCCATCACGACGAGGTGGACGAAACTGTCGCGGCACTGAAAAGAGAGAACGTCATGGCGCGCGGTCAGGTGCTTGACGTTTCTGAAAAGGCGGCTCTCGAAGAGTTCGTGGCATCATCGGCTGAAGCGTTCGGAGGGCTCGATATCATTGTTGCCAATGCATCCGCGCTTGCCATGGCAGACGACGAGGAAGCTTGGCGTAGCAGCTACGAAATTGATCTGATGCATACTGTCAGTTTGGTCAATTCAGCGATGCCTTGGCTGGAGCGTTCTAGTGCGGCGTCAATCACTGCAATTTCCAGCGTGTCAGGGCGTGAGATCGATCCCAGCGGCCCAGCCTACGGCGCTTTCAAGGCTGCACTCGTCCACTACATGCACGGCCTTGCGGTCAAACTGGCGGACAAGAGTATCCGTGCCAATACCGTCTCACCGGGCACTACCTATTTCCGGGGCGGAATTTGGCACAGGATCGAAAGGGAAACGCCCGACGTTTTTGCCAGTGCCCTCGTGCGCAATCCGACCGGACGGATGGCGCGACCAGAGGAAATTGCGCGCGGCGTGGTATTTCTTGCAAGCCCTGCTTCCTCCTTCACGACCGGGACGAACTTGATCATCGACGGAGCTTTGACGCGTGGGGTTCAGCTTTGAAACTCTAGACAATTTCCGAATGGCAAACCGGTGCGATAGAATCATTTCGGAACAGCCCGAACTAGTGGCTCACAGCTTCATGCCAGAACACCCGGCCAATATTCCCACGGCAATTCATTGAACCGAAATGTTGGACGGCGGCTTTGTCCGCATTTTGGACCTTTGAGTAGAGCGCAACGAACGTCCCCTCTTCGTCAGGCGGGCCGCTCTTAAGGGCGGCACACTGATATTCAGTTCCAGGGAATAATTGCCTTTACGGCCGGATCGTCCTGACCGGCTGCCTGGCTGAGATTGGCCTTGAAGTTCCGGCTCGGAATGTAGGGCTTGCCGGTTTCTCTGGAGGTGTTTTTCCAGATCGCGCCGCAGTCAATGCGGTTGCCAGCCGGGGACCGGCTGTAGAGTCGATGCGTGGGTGCTTTGTCATTGTCGCTGGTGACGGGGTTGCCGCACTTATCAACGGCTCGATACAGATGGCGCCATTGGCCCCGGACCCTGACATAAGTCTCATTGATGCGAATTGAGCCACAATGTGGCTTGCGGAATCGGCGCAAACGCTTTTCGATCAGCGGAGCATACGTCAGAACCCATCTGTTGATGGTGCTGTGGTCAACTTCGAACACGCGTTCGAAGAACATTTCATCTAAGTCCCGATAGCTCAGCGGTTAGCGCAAGTACCAGGACACAGCTTGAATGATCAGCCATGCTTCGAACTGTCTGCCTTTGAAGTCATCCTTCGACTAGCGCTTCAGTTTGTCGGCGATGGCTGCGAGAACCATGACGCAAAACTCCAAAAACAGGAGCAGTCTTTCAACCGCAAATCCTCAAGGCAGAGTTAAAATGAAAATCGTTGCGACCCCCCCCAAAAAAAAATAGTGGGTGGGTGCTCGACACACCCGCCATGGCTGGTTATCCTCGCAACACAGCGCCTGCTGGTTATGTGAATGGCCTTCCGGTAGCGCTTTCATTCTTTGGATCGGCTTATTCTGATGCCGAATTGCTCGGTTTTGCCTATGCGTTCGAGTTCCTCCTGCCTATCCAGCCACCGTAACTGAATGAGTATGGCTTTTCCCTAGCGAACTTATTCGCCTATTAGTTGCTTAGTATGATGAAGCCATTCCGGTCAGTTTACCGCGCCTAATAGATTCTCCTCAACCATAATGACACGCACCCGCACAGGAAAATTCAAGTCAAACAAGCGGCGCGCCGTGCGATCGAGATCCTCAGCAAGCGCTTGTAACAATTCAGGTGTTCTGTTGGCTTTATGCCGGCATGTCAGCTCTACATAGCAACCGGAGAGATTGACCTTTGCATCCGGCATGACGACGACCACCGCATGTTCACCCTGAGCATCTAGGCCATTAATAACAACATCGTTAAGCGAATCCAAATCGGCGTCAGACACGGGTTTCTTTGAATCGACAAAAACTTTCAAACTGGGCATTTTATCACTCCGGCTTTATCGCGCGAAAAATTCGATTTGGAACCTTCATAGAGATGCTGTCACCTTCGTCATTGTAATCTACCTCAGCCCGAATGGACTCCGGGGTGCAGCGTCTTACAAATTCGTTAAGTGCGTCGAGTTTACTCTTATCACCTCCGAGTTCACTTTCGAGACGACCAAGCGTACTTTGATGAAAATTTGCCTCGAAAACCTGTTTAACTTCAACAAAACCTGATTCTTCAAACAGCCACGGCATCTGCTCCCCGCGCGTGAAGTAACGATCAACAACAATGGACTCATATCCAGCAAGTTCATTCTTTTTTTGCATCTGCTCGGTAAACGCATCCTGCTGCTCACCCGTGTCAGGCATGACCTCCCAGATCACAAAGCGTCCCCCAGGTTTCAACACCCTAAACACGTTTTGAAACACAAGTGGCTGATCTATATGCGGAACTTCATGCAGTCCCATCTTGATGACAACCGCGTCAAACATTGCGTCATTGTAGGGAAGGTTGCGTGCGTCTCCGACTGTAACATCCGCCGCTCTCGAGCGCACTGTGTCGGGAATGCGATCAAGCTGAACTTTGTGGAGGTCGCACATGCTGAGTTCGATGTGAAGTTGCTCCTTCTCAGCTCGGTTCAATATGTGCGCACTTACAGCACCATATCCGCACATGAGATCAAGTACGCAGGCTCCATCGGAAATCTCCATCGCATCGGCGAGCTTTCCAAGGTCTTCACCCGCGACGCCATGAATCTTTGAAAAGTCAACCTTGCGGATATTGTAACCATCCGCAATCAATTCTCCTCGGAATTGGAGTTCGCTATCTGCAGCGAGCTCAAGCATGTCAGAATCGGCTTCCAATGATGAAGAAAGAACACCATTGGCGTCAATCTCTAGAACCATACGCACCTTGCCGCCGGTCTTTTTTAACCTAGCGAGAAACTCCTGAGACCGCTCGCTAACGGACAGCAGGGTTGGCATCTTATTGCCTTCAGCCGCCGCAAAATTGGCGGAGAGCATTTTGCGCTTCTGTTTCAAAGTGTAACCTCCTGGCTCTTTCGTCAACTATCTGTTGATGTACCAAGGACCGTATCCAAAGCATCGTGCTCAATCAAACCCTTAGTCAATGTCATGATGCTTGCAACCTGTCAGGCCATCTCCAGGTAACCATCCGAGACGGTATGTTCTGTTTCTCGAATGCAACTGTCCCGGTCCTGTAGCGTAGCAAAGTGCCTCTTTAGACTATACAAATGATAGAAGGAGTCTAACTGCTCAGACAAGTTCACACAGGAACCTCCGGCCATGTTATCAAAGCTGCAACTTGCCCGTCATCAGGACATTTGGAACAGATGGTTTTGTGATTTAGCGGAGTGCCTGGCTCATCGTGTTGGTTTTATTTGAGCTGCTTGATGGCGGTATTGCAAACGGCGCTGCTTGAGTGTGTTTCGTTTGATCTTTTCGCGTTCGAGTAAGGTGGTTTCACCGCGCCCGAAGTAGACATCGGCAGGTGTGAGGTTACCAAGGCTTTCGTGGTAACGGTGATGATTGTAGTGGGTGACGAAGCGCTCTATGCTCTTGTTGAGATCCCCCGGCAGGAAGTAATTTTCCAAGAGAATGCGGTTCTTCAGGGTTTGGTGCCAGCGTTCGATTTTACCCTCAGTTTGCGGATGGTATGGCGCACCACGAACATGATCCATGCCTTGCTCGTTGAGCCATTCAGCCAGTTCGCTGGAAATATAGCTGGCTCCGTTGTCCGACAGCAGCCTTGGCTTGTGCCGAACAGCAACCTGATCACAACCGGATGCCTGGAGGGCCAGTTCCAGTGTGTCGGTGACATCACCAGCCGTCATCGTCGTGCAAAGCTTCCAGGCGACAACGTATCGCGAGAAATCGTCCAGAATGGTGCTCAAGTAGAACCAGCCAATAATCTTGATGTAGGTGAAGTCTGTCTGCCACATCTGATTAATGGCTGTGGTTTTGTCCCGGAATTCATCGGCAGCCTTGATGACCACAAAGGCCGGGCTGGTAATCAGGTCATGCGCCTTGAGTAGACGATACACTGAGGCTTCAGACACGAAGTACTTCTACGTGTCAGTGAACCGCACCGCCAACTCCCGCGGTGATAGCTAAGGTTCTGTCAAAGCCAGGGCAATGATACGCTCCCGAATATCATCCGGAATGCGGTTCCAGACCTTTGAGGGCCTTGGAGACTTGTCTTCCAAAGCTGCCGGACCACCGGTCAGATAACGGTCGTACCAGCGGTAGAACGTAGTGCGGGAAATGCCAAGCTTATCGAGGGTCTGGTTGGCTGGGAGATGAGACTGTTCCACCAGCTTTATGATCTCTAGCTTTTCTGAGGCGGGATATCTCATTCGCCGTCGCCCCCATGCCCGATCATGCTTTTTTTGAGCAAACGGAGTTCCAGAGCCTGTTCTGCAACCACCTTCTTCAAATCGCGAGCTTCACGACGAAGGTCCTGCACTTCACCTGTGTTGGCTTCCCGGGCAGTATCGCCAGCCAAGCGCTTGCGCCCGGCTTCCATGAACTCCTTCGACCAACTGTAGTTCTGGCTTTGCGCAATGCCTTCCTGGCTGCACAGCTCAGTTATGCTGTCTTCACCACGAAGGCCAGCCAGAACAATCCTAATCTTGTCTTCAGAGGAATACCGTTTGCGCGCTTTGCGGCGGATATCCTTTACCGCGCGATCTGCTGCGTCCCGCTGACGTTCGCTCTTTTGTCCCATTCTTCGCGCCTGAATAGTGAAGATGAGCCAAAATCTCTCCCTTAAGCAATCAGCTTAACTGGACCCATAGGCGATGATGGGGAACACAGTCTTACAAAGCATCGTTTTTGCCAACGACCAAGAGAAGAAAAAACCGGCTGGAACCGCATTGGCCCAACCGGTGCACCTTATTCGCTTCTCCTGATCGTACATAGTCCGGATTAACCCAGAAATGTTTACTCAATACAGAGAGAGACGACCCGTTGTTGTTTGTCGTGATAAACGGGACTGCTCACGCCATCAAGTCGTGAAAGTTGTTGTCGATCGGAACCGGAGTCCCGCAGATTTCATCGCCGCTCTCAGTCGGAACAATTACGCAAACAGGCGGTGTTCCAACTTCCAGAACAAAGTCAAACTCTGGGAATTCGGTTCCGCACTTTGGAAAAGGAATCGTAGGAGGAACATTGATGGTGTCTTCACTCACAGTATCGAAGGCTGTAGTTTTAGTGTTGGTCATTGGTTTTTTCCTCATTAAGAATTTATTAGGCACCCATAAGAGCTGTCTGTGACTTCCTCCCTGGGCATACAGAATAGGTGGTTATTCCAGCCGCTTTATTCAACGCGTAGTTACGGACTAAATTGTTATAAAATATGACAAAAATTGGCTTTGAAGCAATGACTTCCCGAGTTTAGCACCGGGAAAAGACATTCGAGATATCCAAGTGGAACTGACGGAAGGCACTACGTTAGGTATCGGTGTCGGTGACGACTATCGATGGAACCTAAACAAAAAAAACCAGCACCACATTTGGTGCTGGCTTGTCGCTCAGTCACATCTCGGGACGCAACAAAACTATATCTCACAATACAAACTATTAAACCTCCCTGAACGTTGCCCTAATCTGCTTACTGAGGGGTTCGAGAAGGTACTGGAACAGTGTTCGTTCGCCGGTCTCGATGTAAACCTCAGCAGGCATACCCGGCAACAATCTCAACTCGCGGTTAGCCAGTGTTTCAACCGCGCCGATGTCCAATGCCACCCGAGCTTCGTAAAACGGCACCCCGGTTGTCGGGTCGGTTTTGAGGTCCGCTGAAACAAACTGTACGCTGCCATCCAGCCTAGGAGCAATGTGGTGATCGAATGCTCCAATTACGACTGTAGCCTCTTGACCAACTGAAACATTGTTGATGTCTTGCGGCATAACGCTGGCAGTAACTACGAGGACGTCCCCTTCAGGTACAATCTGCATTATGACCTCGCCAGGAGAAACCACGCCACCAATTGTTTGCACACCAATTTCATGGACGAAACCGTCTGTCGGCGCCTTAATCTCTACACGTGCGAGTTGCAGTTCAGCAGCGGCGCGGCGTTCCTTCAAGCCGTCAAGTTCGACCTCCAATGTGGATATCTCGTTCATCACCTTCTCGCGGAAGGATTTTTCCAGTTGCAGAATATTAACCCTGGTCTCGCTGATGCGTCCGCGGGCAACAGCAATCTGTGACATCAGCCCACCACTACTACCCAATAAACCGCTTCTTTGACGCTTGAGTGTCGTAACCCGGTTTGCGGGAGTTAGGCCTTTGTCGAAGAGCTGCGTTAAGCCGTCCAGCTCGCTGTCAATAAGGTCGATTTCCTCGAGCTTGGCGTCATATTGTGCCTTCAAACCCGAGATTTCCTGCTCGATCTGAGTGATCTTTTCTTCCAAAGCAGAAACCTCACCTTCCTGAGTGAGGCGGCGCGCATCCATTAAGGCGCGTTGGGTTGCCAAGGCGCGTTGAACCTTCGTTTCATCTTCACGAGATATTAGTTCTTCCGTCAAACTGAACGCGCCCAAACGGTCGCGTTCAGCAGTCAGCCGCACCAGCTGTGCTTCAACCGCAACCAGGCGGTCATCGACCAACGCATGACTGCCCGACAAGAGCTTGTCATCAAGCGTCATAACGACATCTCCGGCTGCAACTCTGTCTCCGTTGCCGACATGGACATCGCCAACGATTCCGCCGTCAGGATGCTGCACTGTCCGAAGGTCAGACGAAACCACAACGTTTCCGCTAGTTACGACGGCACCTGACATGCGAGCGGTCATCGCCCAGCCGCCAAAGCCGATCGACAGCACCGCAACAGCTGCGAGGCCAAAGCTGATGGACTTCCACGAATTGTCAATGAAACCTTCGCTTTGGGTTTTGGATTTCGAATTAGTTTTCATAATTTCCTCCATTGAATTGGCTGAGGCGCATGCGTCAATCAGCTAGTGGCAGTAGCAAAGGTTTCGTCGGGTTTTGGTGTTGAAGGCGGATGGCTTCTCACCACCTGAGCCGATTGCTCTGCGGCAGGTTGCACTTGTTCTGCAGCCGCCTGATTTCGTTGACGCAGACGTTCCATTACTTCGGCACGGGGGCCGAAATCACCGACGCGGCCGTCTTCCATGATCAAAATCTTATCGACGGAACCAAGGACACTTGCCCTATGGGCGATGACGATCACGATCGCACCACGCGCTTTGGCCGCTTGGATAGCGTGATTCAAGGCCGCTTCGCCTTGGGAGTCCAAGTTCGAATTAGGTTCGTCCAGAACAACCAGGAACGGATCTCCAAAAAGCGCGCGAGCAAGTGCGATGCGTTGCCGCTGACCACCAGACAGAGCCGTACCACGCTCTCCCACATCAGTTGCATATCCGTCCTTCAGACTTGCAATCAGTTCGTGGACCCCTGCGGCTTTGGCAGCAGAAACAATCATTTCATCTTGCGCCTCAGGATCAAAGCGCGCGATGTTCTGGGCAATCGTTCCATCAAACAGTTCAACATCCTGCGGCAGAAAGCCAGTCTGCGGGCCGAGTTCTTCTGGCAGATACTGATCAATTGGCATGCCGTCGAGGTTGATGCTTCCTTTCGCCGCCGACCATGCTCCTACCAGTGTACGGGCCAGTGTCGATTTGCCACTTCCGGTTGACCCGATCACTGCAAGCGCTTCTCCGGCCTTCATATCGAAACCGACACCTTTTAGAATTGCCGAAGTCACCATAGGTGGTGCGGCGATCAGCCCGTTGACCGACAGGGACTTCTCAGCTTTCGGCAAAGAAATTCTACCATCGTCTTCGCTGCAAGACATCGTAGCTCTAAGTTGTGCCCATGACTGCCGCGCAGCAACCAGGCTCCGCCAACTTCCGACAAGGGTTTCAATCGGCTGAAGACCACGGGACATGATGACGGAAGCCGCTACAATCGAACCCGCTGAGATTTGCTGATGAATGGCAAGGTACGCCGCGACCGCCAGAATGCCGGACTGCAAAGCCAGTCGAAATACCTTAGTGAAGCTGCCCGAAACACCAACAGTGTTAGAGGCTTTGGCACTCGCGCCAAGGTGAAGATCGTTGATGTCCTGCCAGGTCTTGCCAAGGTTGGCTTGCATCCCCATGGCGCGGACCATTTCGGAATTGCGGCGGCTGGCTTCAGCCAAGCGGTTGCGTTTTCCGGCATATTGCGCCTGAAAACGGGCAGCTGCACGGACTTTGAAGTCGGTCACAACAGCAATAGCCAGCAAAGCAATCGCGCCGATGACACCGACCAGTCCCAACCAGATGTGCATCGCAAAGACCAGACCCAAATATACGGGTATCCAGGGTAGATCAAACAAAGCTCCTGCACCTTGACCGGACAGGAAACTGCGGATTTTTTCGACGTCCTGAACTGCAGCTGCCGGGTTTCCTGATGCGCGACGAAGAGAAGGTTCCGAAAGCGTATAATCGAACGCTGTCTTCGTGAGCCTCTGTTCAAAACGATGCCCCATTGAAACAAGAACTCGGGTACGTGCCCCATCGATCAAGGCCATGAAGAGATACAGACCAGCCACGAGAGTACTAAGAGCAACGAGCGTATTCACACTCTGGCTTGACATCACGCGATCATAGATCTGTAGCATGAAGATTGGGCCAGTCAGCATCAGCAAGTTTACAACTCCGCTAAATACACCGGTGGCAATCAAATTGCCCCGTAGCGCACGACGCGCCTGGGTGAGTTGTGGATGAATGGACGAATGCGAATTCATGACAGGCCTCCAATTGAAAAACTCTATGAGTGATACTTGGAGGTCGCATCCGGGAGGACCAAGGGTTTGTCACAGTTTGATTCAATTGGCTTTTCTGCCAAATTCGGGCCAACCTGGCCACCAGGACCGCTTGAATTGCGTGTTGACCCAAAGCCCAATTTGGACCAGCACTCCAATCTAAGGCCTAGGCAGAGGACAGTTTAGTGATGCGTTGGAACAACTTGACACTTCGAGCGCAAGTGATGGCAATCGTTTTCATTAGCTGGACGATTGTTGGTGTTATTTCCGTCGGATTCGACATTTACCAATTTAAGGATTCGCGCGCCGAAGAAATAATGAACCGAGGCGACGCCTATCTCGCTGAGGTTGTCTCGACGCTTGCGCGGACATCACCACAAAACCGCGAAACAGTCGCTCAGAACTTTTTCCCCTCAGAATGGAGCGTACGAATTGGTACTTCAGAAGCGGCGGCGGCTTTGAAAAACGGCTTCCGACGTCCAAATCTTGCGCAATGGTTATTGGCCCGCCTTGAATCGAGAGGGTTAGACATCGCAGAGCTATCTGTGGCAGACACGATAGTACATGATTCAGAGGATCCTAACGAACTACTAGTCCTATTCAAAGGCCGTGTGCTTCCGTCTGGCACAATCGTTGAAGAACATGGCAAGGGTAGATATCTAGTGAGTGTTTTTTCCGTGCGACTCACGGGTGAAACAGGTTGGATGAACTGTTACCTTCTCATGAAACCTAAGGAAATCTGGCCGTCTGTAGTCGTTGGCTCGATCGACAGTTTGAGCGCTTTGATCATGCTTTGCCTACTCGGGTTTCTGATACAGAAGATAATGCACCCATTAAGTGCGATAGCTGTCAACGCAGAGTTGATTGGTAGAGGCCAAGAAGTAGGTCCGCTTGTCGAAGTGGGAAGCATTGACGTTCGCCGCACAATCGTTGCGTTTAATCGGATGGAGGCACGCATCGTTTTGGCGCTTGAGTATAAGACGGCTTTGTTGCGTAGTCTTGGGCATGACTTGAAAGGGCCAATCGCGCGTATTAGTGACGCAATGCAAACGGTCAGCCCAGATGAGACAAAGTCCAAACTACTGAAACGACTAAGTTCCATTCGAGAGATTGTAAACTCCGTCACCAGCCTCAACCGCGCAACGCACCATGATGGAGAGATCGCAAAAATCGACCTACCGTCGTTGATCGAAGCTTTGGTAGATGAACAAGTAGAAGCAGGTCGAGATGTGACTTGTTCTATTGAACACTCTGTCGTGGTGAGAGGACGTCACAACGCTATTACGCGAGTCCTTCGAAACCTTTTGGAGAATGCCGCGAAATACGGCGGAACCGCAAACGTTATCCTAACCATTTCCGAAAACATGGCCGCCATTCATATTGATGATGAGGGGCCCGGTATTCCCACCGAACAACTCGAAACCGCCTTTGAACCATTCCAACGGCTTGGCGCTGCCGGGCCTGGCAGCGGGCTGGGTTTAGCTATCGTAAGAACAATCGTCGTTGATCAGGGCGGTACAGTATCGTTAGAAAATCGCGCCAGCGGCGGCCTAAGGGCGAGTGTTTTTTTGCCAATTGATGAGCAAATTTAGCCGGGGCGGAAGAGATAACCCTCACCCCATACTGTGCGAATATGCTCCGGATTTGCAGGGTTACACTCAATCTTGGACCGTAGGCGTTTGATCAATGCGTCTACGCTGCGGTCGCCTGTACCTCCGTGCTGTCGTGTACGCGCGACAGCAAGAAGATCTTCTCGCGTGCACAGAACATCTGGATTTTCTGCGAAGAAACGCAAAACGCGCGCTTCGCTAGATGTAAGGGTAACAACACGTCCATCGTCATTCTGAAGATTTCGTTCGTTTCCGACAAGCTCCCAGGGACCAAACCGGGTCAGGCGCACTTTACTTTTTTGGCCAGTTTGCCGACGTCTCATGACTGCTCGAATCCGTGCCAACAGTTCAAGATCATTGAAAGGCTTGGTGATGTAGTCATCAGCACCCATTTCCAACAATGATATCCGCTCTGCATCGTCATCGACCGAGCTGATCATGATTATCCCGGCATCAAGACGCGATGCGATCTCTCGGCAAAGCACTTTCCCACTTGTACCTGGCATGACGAGATCTAACAGAAAAAGGCCATAATTCTCCGACTTTATCTTTAGCCGAGCTGATGGAACATCTGGCACATCATCAATCTGATAACCTTTGTCTCTTAGGAAGACACAGACGCCCTCGGCAAATTCGATATCGTCATCACAAATTAGGATTCGATCGTTAGCGTTGATAGACCCTTCCGCGGCCTCATTCATTCTGACGTCTCCTCGGGACAGCTTCGTCGCGCGGATAACAGCACCTGGTATCGCACCGTGTCAATGAGGCGCCGGCAACTGGTAGGTAGCTGACAATCCTGGCGAGACTGTATCGCTATGGTCTATCCACCGGATTTCAGGCAGTTGATTTTTTCTACAACTAAGTCGCTCTAACAATACAACCATACCCAACCTAAGCGGGCACTCAAAATGCGCCCACCAATGCCAGAAGCTTTGATCCGAATTAGCCCGTAGCTTGGGGAGCTAGGTGCTCAGTCCCGGCATCTGGTGGATCGGATTGAGGATGAAACGATCTGGCTCTGATATCCAGATTTTGCAGATGTATTCATATGGAGTGAGGCCGCTCAGCGTCTTCAATCTGCTTGCGAAGTTATACGCATCTAGGAAGTCGGCGAGGTGGCTGCGAAGCTGATCATGGCTGGCGTAGTGATACCTTTTTGACCGTCGCATTCTTGATCGTGCGGTTCATCCGTTCAACCTGGCCGTTGGTCCATGGATGGTTCGGTTTGGTCAATCGGTGATCAATCTCATTTGCTTCGCAGATCATGTCGAAGCGCATAGGCCGGGAATAGCTGTGTTCCGGTTTCTGGGCTGTTCCGCGAACTGGATGCCGTAGCACGTCGGAAATATTTGCTGCTTTAGGTTATGGCCGCCAGCGCAGCCCTCATATAGCGCAGCCGGTGGCCATAACCGGTCGCAGATCTCAACAGTGGTTTTTGCGCGAACCACACCGCTGAGGAGACCAGTTGTGGCCAGTATTAATTCTACAGTTTCAACCTTGCTTGTCGCCATCGACATTTCCAAGCACAGGCATGAAGTGCTGATCGGCATTCCCAAGGAGAGTCGCCGCCGCATGACGATTATGAACACGCTGGACGACTTCAGACGTCTCGTTTCAGCTCTCACAAATTACGACCTGCCTGCGCGGATCGATTTCGAGGCGACTGGCAATTATCACCGGGCGCTCGTGCACCATCTCGGCCAGGCCGGGTTTGAGCTGAAGCTTGTTTTTTCTGTTGTGCTGGCTCGAACGACAGAGGCTCTGCACAACAGTTGGGACAAGAACGATCAGAAGGACGCCCAGGTCGTCCTGCACATGCTGGAGATCGGAGCCGTTCAGTTCTTCCATGACCCGCTGGTCACAGGCACCGCTGATTTCCAGGAACTATCAAAAACCCACGAGATCGTGTCACGTTCGAAGACCGAACTTTAGCATCGCATTCTGACGCACTACCTACCGCTTATTTCCCTGAGGCAGAACGCTTCCACCGCAACTCGCGGACCGACTGGTTCCTGGCATTTCTAGAGAAGTACCCGTCGCCGCATATGATCTCGCCTATGAAGCAGGAAGACTTCATCGCCGACGCCTGGTCGGTCGTAGGTCGCAAGGTTTCCAAAGAGCGCCTGCTTTCAGATATTTACGCCACAGCCGCCAGCTCAGTGGGGCTTCCTGTCAATCCAGAGTCTGACGCCATTCGCATGTTCCGTCTCGTTCTCGCGGAAGGGCGGAGCCTGATACAGCAGCGTGATGAGATCGAGGCACGTTCCGTTGAACTACTGTCTGATCTGCCAGACTATAAACTGCTGACGACCATTCCAGGCATCGGCCCAATCAACGCCATGACTGGTCTTGACCCTAAAAACTGGTCCGATTTGAGTGCGAATTTTTGCGTACATTTCCGAATGATGGAGGAATGTACTGATGCCGAAGAAACGATTTTCAGACGAACAGATTGCTTTTGCACTACGGCAGGCAGAAGCCGGCACGACGGTTGGCGAGATTTGCCGCAAGATGGGGATTGCGGAGGCGACGTTTTATCGCTGGAAAAAGGTCTATGCCGGGATGGGCGTTTCCGAGATCCGGCGCCTGAAACAGCTTGAAGATGAGAACAGCAAGCTTAAGCGGCTGGTTGCTGATCTAACACTGGACAAGACGATGCTTCAGGATGCCTTGAGAAAAAAGTGGTGAAGCCTGTCCGTCACCGCGAAGTTGTCCGGCATTATCGGGGTGTGTTTGAAGTGTCGGAGCGTCGTGCGTGTAATGCCATGGGCTTCGGGCGGGCTTCTCAAAGATATCAATCCAGGCGCGACCCTGAGGTGGAACTTCGCATGCGCCTGAAGGACTTGGCCGAAAGCCGGGTTCGATACGGCTATCGTCGTCTACATATCCTATTGCAGCGCGAGGGCTGGCATGTGAACCACAAGCGCCTGTATCGGCTATATTGCGAAGAGGGCTTGTCAATTCGCACACGCAGTCCGAAGCGGCGGCGTGCCTGCCGGTATCGCTCCGGCCGAGCCGAAGCGGACGGCATGAACGACGTCTGGGCGATGGACTTCATGTCGGACCGGCTGTTTGATGAAAAACCATTCCGAATTCTGACCATCGTGGACTGTTTTACGAGAGAGGCTCTCGTGACCGCTGCGAGGACGAAATTCCGTGCCTATCAGGTAATAGACGAATTGGACCGGCTGGCGCGTGTCAGAGGTAAGCCGCGGAGCATTCGGGTTGACAACGGCCCAGAGTTTGCTGGTCGGCTTCTCGATCAGTGGGCCTATCTGAACAAAGTCGAATTGGACTTCTCCAGGCCAGGAAAACCAACAGACAATGCCTACATAGAATCCTTCAACAGCCGTCTGAGGCAAGAATGTCTGAACGCCTCGTGGTTCCTGTCCATGGATGATGCACGCATCCGGGTCAACAATTGGAGGGCTGATTACAACGATACCAGGCCGCATTCTTCACTCGGAAACTTGACCCCGAGCGACTTTGCGGCCCAACTGAACGAAACTCGAAAAGTCGCATGAACGCCGGACCAAAAACGGGGTGAACTCCAAATCAGCCATGCAACAACAATCAAACTGGACCACTATAGTGGGGCTGATCAACCCTGAGGTTTCCAGCATTCGCGCCGCCTGCATCGCATGATAGCCATCCTGACGGAGGCTCGGTATGAAACACATGGCGGCGCGAGTGGTGTGGTCTAGATCAAGAAATCAAAGTCTCCTCCGGTCCAAGTCTTGATTTGGTCCATGTTTGAAAACCCGCCGTGAATTATGAAAGAGCCGTTGTCCCCATATTTTGCGATTAGATAGTCGTCTGCCTGGGCAAACTCAATTTCATCGAGAGATGACAAACCCAAGGCATCGAGATCAAAAGCAATTGTATCGCTTTCATCGAAGCCCGTGATAGACATTTGACCGCCACCTTTGATGACGAAAGTATCCGCGCCGGCCCCTCCGGAAAAAACTCTGATTGCCGTATCCGAACGATCAGTCCCCTCGTTGACGAGGATATCATCGCCGTCGCCACCTTGAAGTTGCACCAACGAAGTTCCACCTGCGCTTGCGATCAGGATGTCATCGCCTGCCCCGCCCAAGAGTGTGTCCGAGCCTGTGCCGGATACCAGGGTGTCGTTACCACTGCCACCGTCGAGAAGGTTGTTGCCGCTCTGCCCAAAGATCAGGTCATCTCCACCACGCCCTTCAATGGTATCATTCCCACCGCCGGCGAAGAAGATTTCGTTGTTGAAGCCAACGTCGGAGCGCCCGATGATATGGTCATTGCCGTCAGTACCCCTGCTTATGTAGTCCACCACGTTGCCGTTCGCATCGATACCGGTCAGGGAGTCGATGGCGTTGAAGCCATCTACCGGTTTGTCGGCCAAGTTTAGAGTTGCGATCGGTATGCCTGTGCTTTCAACATAAAGCAGGGTGTTACCGTTGGCATCGATCTTGATCGCGAGATCGCTAAACGACGTGATACCGTATGCCTTGAAGTCCACGCGCAACTGATCGCCCTCGGAGGCACTGAAATCCCGCACGCTGTTGTGGCCGCCGTCAAGTACGAACAGATCGGCACCAGCACCGCCTTCGATAAAATCGCTTCCAGCGCCGCTAATAATTGTATCGTCGCCATCACCGCCAAAAAGCCAATCATCGCCAGCGCCTCCATCCAGCCAGTTGTCACCGGTGTCGCCCCGCAGGGTGTCAGCGAAACCGGTGCCCTGGATGCCTTCGATTTCATAGAGATAATCGAAACCGCGTACGACATTTCCGCCAGCCTGCGTATGCTGATGGTCGACCTTGACAAACTGGCGGGGATCGTTCGAATTATCCCATAATTTCTGCGATAGGTCGACGTTGATGCCGGCAGATGCCGTCGCATAGCTCGACACGTCCGTGCCCTCGCCGCCATAGATCATGTTGTTGCCTGCCCCGGCATCGATCAAGTCGTCACCGCCATTGCCGTAAATCTTGTCATTGCTGACCTCTGCGTGCGAGTCTCCGCTGTTGCTGTAGCCATACAAAACATCGCCGTGATCAGTTCCAAGCACAATGTCGTTCGAAGACGTCCCCGTCGCCACTGTTCCCTGGTAAGCGCCCAAGATAACGTACTTGCCCGGTTGCAGATTCGAGAAGTCACCACTGGTATCGATATCATTGCCAAAGCGGTCGGTTATCGTGACGGCACCGTTCTCTCCGACTGCGATTATGCGCATGGAGTTCACGAAGTAATCCTTGAGCGCATTGATGACGCTCTGGTTATTGAGGTCGAGACTTGGATCCAGCCAGTTGGACAGCGCGTCCCAGGTGACGTTTGCAAGGACATTGCCGTTGCCGTCCTTGAGATCGAGACCCTGCATGGCATCGGCGGACGCCTTCAGGTCGATGGACGGCGACCCATCAATGTGGGGATTGATGCCCAGAACAATCGAGTCTTGCGTAGGATCGAAGTCTTGGATCTGCACCGGGTCAATTGTGTCCGTCGGAAGCGGTGCCGCGGACGAGGCGCCCTCACCCACCGCTCTGATCATGTTGGCAGCAGATTTGCCGAGTGTGGCAAACTGACCAACGCCCGGAACGAATTTCAACGCTGCGAAACCAATGTCCCAGACGGCCTTTTCGAAAATAACGTCGGGATCGGTGGACGACCCCTGCGGCGCTTCGGCAGGTGGTGTGATTTCAAAGTCCGAAATGACAAAGACGTCGTGCCCGGAACCTCCATTAAGCTTATCACCGCCTCCGCCGACACGCGGACCCGCAGACAGCCAGTCGTCGCCGCTACCGCCATATAGCGTATCGGTGCCAGTACCACCGAACAGGATGTCGTTGCCAGCGCCGCCATACAGGACATCGTCGCCATTCTCGCCCAAGAGAATGTCATTGCCAGTGCCACCGTAGAGCAAATCATTGTGGTCGCCGCCATAGATGACGTCATGGCCCGATCCACCGGACAGGACGTCACGACCGCCATAGCCATAGATGGTGTCATTTCCGCCACCGCCATAGATCCGGTCATTGATGTGATAGTGAAGTCGGCCGTGATCGTAGACCCAGGAATCGCCGCCCTTGATCACGTTGCCATGGTCGTTGCCGATGATCTGGGCAGTGTAATAGCCGACGTAATCATTTTTTTCATTCCGCGGAAGAGTTATGACTTCGTTTGTGAAGTCAATCTGATTATCGTCCATCGTTGTGGAACCGTTCGAATTAAGTATCCACTTGACCCAGCTTTCGCTCCATTCATACTCTTGACCGCCGCCGTTGAAGCCAAAACTGTTCGCCGCCGCACCGGTCTCGGTGTCGATTGAGGAAACGGGTATGGAAGGGTTCCATTGGCTGAGATCGGGGTTTGTGGTGCTCAAACCTAATGCGCTTTCGTCATATGAAACGCTCAAGGCGATGCCATGTTCATCGCCACTGCCTGACAAAGCGTCGCGCTCTCCAAGCCGAGGCCAATGCTGGCTTGCGTCCCGCTCTGATAATGGGTGGTTGTTATCCGACAATTCACTCTGAATTTCATTCGAAATCCGGTCAGGCGAAGCCTCACTAGGTTTCAGTTCAGAAATAAGAGATTTGTTTGTGATTTCCCGCTGAGGAAAGCTCTCTTCAACTATATTGCCAACAATCGTTTCCGGTTTCACTCGCATAGCTAACTCCAAGTTATGAAATGTTGCCACGCCGCGCTTTAGTCACTACGCAGCATGTTCTACACCTGCTATATCGGGACCAGAAACGAGATAAACACCTGTAAAATACAATGAAATTGTGACAAAGTTTTACATCCGCGAACTATTGGACTGCCGCTACCGAATGGTCTCGTTCATCCGTTAGGACATCTTATATTCGGAGCTATGCCATTTCTGACTTGCCGGTTCTTACACCAGTTAAGGTAGTAGAAGTTTGGCTGCGGCAACGGTCAGATTCGAGCTTTCAATTGCCGAATGCGACATCATTTCTCGAAAAGAGTCCAATTGCGATCTAAGGTCAGGATGCATTGAATTCCGCGGTGCGGCGTGTTTCGCGGCTCCGAAAACCGGGCGGTGACACGAGCGGTCTTTCCTGGTTGACCGACGCGCAGTTGGCGTGTCTTAAACCCTTCTTTCCGAAATCCTATGGCAAGCATTGAATTGGTGACAAGTGGGTTCTGAGTAGGATTATTTTCATCAAACGCAATGGGTTAAGGTGGCGCGATGCCCCTGCAGCCGACGGCCCATATAAAACGCTCTACAGCTGCTAGAAGCGCTAGAGCGAGAAAGGTAGCTTCGCGCGGATGATGTCGGGTTTGAACGGAGCGGCCTTGCGGTGTTTCGCCCAGTCGGGCCGGAAGGCCACCTGGGGCACGTTGCGATTATTCGCCCATTTCGCGGCAATAAATTCAGCGCCCTTGAGTGAGCCGCCGTGGAGCAGCACCATGTTCGGGTGCTTGGCATGAACCTGATCGAGCCTTGCCCAGATCAGCCGGTGATCGTTGAATTCGGCTCCGCCGGCCGCCAGACCGGCGGGCAACAGAATCTCGGTTTCCGCCCGGCGTTTCGAGGCCAGAAAGTCCCGACTGTCGATCATCGCCGAGGTCAGATTGCGATGGCTGACCCGCGAGCCGTTGCGGGGAAGTCAGGGTTTGCCCTGATGCTGCTCGAAGCTCTCCGTCGCGAGATCGCGGAAGAGTTCCAGTGCATTCCGTCGCTCGATCAGGCTCTGCCCTTCCGCCGTCAGGCGCGCGAGTTCGACGGATTTCACCTCGCTGCCGTCCTGTTCGCGCTGGAGACGCTTTTGCACCTGTTCGTTGCCGTCGAGGTCCCGTTCGATCCGGGTGGCCGCGCGGTGAAAGAGGTTGATCGTTCCCCAGAGGAGTTCGCCGAGGTCGGGTTCTAGATGTGTTTCGCCAAGCGTGGCGACCAGAGCGTCGAAGATATCGGCGACGTCCGAGGCCACAACGTTAGCTTCCAGTAGAGGCCTCGGGTCGGGTTCGTCTTGGGAGGGACGCCAGCCGTAGAGCTGGAGTTCGGTGAGAGCGTGGTCGGTTGGTGAAGAGCTCTGGATCGGTTCAATTTCCCTGTCGCAGTTTTGGTAGGGCATGTCAGATGTCCTTTGCAGGAAGTGCCGCGCCCATCGCGGCCTTCGTGGCAGCGACCAGGCCACGGGCGGTCCGGCCGGGCACCTGAGCAAGGCGAAGGCCGTGGATGGCCAAGCCCGACTATTTTGTCTCGCGATGCAAAGTGCGCCACCGGCGCGTGGCGGAAAATAGCCGGAGCGCGGCATTGCCCGGCCGGTCCGTTTGTGGGCCGCCCGGCCGACATCTTCGGCAAGGAAATCAGCCGCGATCTGATTTCGAGTCTTAGATACCAAAAGCTGATTGCCAATGGTCCGCGTGCGCCGCGGCCAGGGGTACTACATACCTCCGTGACTACACCTGAATTCTTGGCGATGTTCGATCTGCAAAGCCTTCGGGATTTGCAGGAGCTCGGGCGGTCTTTGGAACACAAGGAATAGGAGACGGGTGCGTTGGTCAGAACGGATCTTTTGGTTCAGTAGATCTGGCTTGACGTTTCAAACAGGCGGATAGAGGCTTTCAATTGGTCGGATGTTGACTTTCAATCGGTCGTCGCGATACTTTCAATCGGTCGAAAAGGATCAGGCATAAAATGTATCCAAGATTTGCCAAGACAAAGATAGAGGAGGCACTCGCCGACACGCGTGTCGTTCTAATCTCGGGACCGCGGCAGTCCGGCAAAACGACACTGGCTATGGATATTGCATCGGACAAAACACCTTACCTGACCTTGGACGATGCTACCGCTCATAAGTCAGCGATCGACGATCCGGTCGGCTTTGTCCGTGGTTTGGACCGGGCGGTAATTGACGAGATTCAACGTGTGCCCGACCTGCTGCTCGCAATCAAGAGCCTGGTGGATGATGACAAAACACCTGGACGGTTCCTCCTGACGGGTTCAGCCAATCTCATGACCATACCAAAAGTCGCAGATTCTCTCGCCGGGCGTATGGAGGTTATCAGACTTCTACCCTTATCGCAGGCAGAAATCATGGGCATTCAGACCCAGTTTGTCGATCGGGCTTTCGCTGGTGAAAAACCAAAAGCGCACCACATGATCATCGGCGACGAATTGATCCAGTGCGTTCTCGCAGGAGGTTATCCAGAAGCACTTGGACGAAAGAAATGGGCCCGGAAACAAGATTGGTATCATGGGTATCTGGACGCGATCGTCCAGCGGGATGTTCGGGACGTGGCCCAGATTGAGCAACTTGCCGTAATGCCAAAATTGCTTTCGGTCCTTGCCGAGCACTCAGGGCAATTGGTGAACTATAGTGGCATCGGCAACGCCCTCGACCTCAACCACGTGACAACCCAGAAATACGTTGGTGTCTTCCGAAGTCTCTACCTCGTTCAAATGATACAGCCTTGGTTCTCAAACCGGCTTAAGCGGCTGACCAAGTCGCCAAAGCTACACTTCCTCGACTCGGGGCTCCTGGCCGCGATGCGTGACATATCTCCGGAAGTCGTTGCAAAGGACAAAACGTCCTTTGGTGCGATCCTGGAAACCTTCGTTTTCAGCGAACTTCGTAAGATCGCATCATGGAGTGATCAACGGTGCTCGTTCTCCCACTTCCGGGACAAGGATAAGAACGAAGTTGATATTGTACTCGAAAATCGACGTGGCGAAATCGTCGGGATTGAGGTGAAATTGTCAGCAACCGTTTCTGCGGGTGATTTCTCAGGCATGCGCAAGCTGGCCGAAGCGTGTGGCGACAAATTCGTGCAGGGCATTGTGTTGTACGACCACGACAAAGTGGTCCCGTTTGGCGAAAATATGTTCGCCGCCCCGCTGTCGTGTTTGTGGAGCGAGTGACGAACATGTTCAATGATCCTGAGGAGGAAAGAACCATTGCGCTGGCGCTGTCAGGTGGTGGATCTCGTGCAATCGCCTTCCACTTGGGATGCCTTCGCGCACTCAATCGGCACGGCTTATTGAAGCACATCAAAACAGTTTCCTCGGTTTCCGGTGGCAGCGTCATTGCGGCTGCCTATTGCCTCGATGGCGAAGATTTCGATGCTTTTGAAAAACGGATAACTGCCTTCCTTAAGAGTGGTTTGTTCAAACCTACGGTGAAAACCGCGATCTCCCCAACAGGATTGTATTGGGTGCTTTCTGAGATCGTGTTGCTAGGCCTTTACGTCCTTTGGAGTGCAATATACTTGGGTCTGAAGGCCATTCGGTCTCTACTTCTGCAGTTCGGAATAAGCATTTGGAGCGGTTATCGTTTTCGCTTTCCATTGCGTCGGCCAATCTCGCGAACACCGCTCATTGAGCGCACCTTCGACAGGCTGTTGAAGGGCGCAACAATTGGTGAACTGCCTGATGTCGGACCCAAACTCATCATCAACACAACCGAGCTCACAACAGGATCTGCTTTTCGGTTTTCCAAAACGGCTTCTGGCGGTTGGAGGTTTGGCCAGGTGGTCGGAGAGGACATTATTGTCTCGCATGCGGTTGCCGCGGCCGCCGCCTATCCTCTGTTTCTGACACACTTTCAAGATCGCTATCACTTCCGGCGGAAGGAGGGGACTGAGCACAAAAGTGCGGTGTCTCTCACAGACGGTGGAGTGTATGACAATTTGGGCCTGGGGCCTTTATGGCCCGATCGTTCATCCGACGTCAGTTTGAATGTGGACCCCAGCCTGCATCTTGTGTGCTGCTCGACGGGGTACGGCCTACGGGCTGATGATCACCCTACCTACTGGATCGGACGGATGACGCAGTCTTTCTACACAACCTTCGACCGAGCCCAAAATGCATCGATCAATCGAATGCACGAGTTAAAGTCCTCGGGAAAAGTAGAGGTGCTGATCTTTCCCTATTTGGGAATGCGCGACAACAATCTCCCCGAGAGACCAGCAGATCTGGTCCGAAGAGAACAAGTTCACGCCTACCCGGGCAGTATCGCCAGCCAAGCGCTTGCGCCCGGCTTCCATGAACTCCTTCGACCAACTGTAGTACTGGCTTTGCGCAATGCCTTCCTGGCCGCACAGCTCAGTTATGCTGTCTTCACCACGAAGGCCAGCCAGAACAATCCTTGTCTTGTCTTCAGAGGAATACCGTTTGCGCGCTTTGCGGCGGATATCCTTTACCGCGCGATCTGCTGCGTCCCGCTGACGTTCGCTCTTTTGTCCCATTCTTCGCTCCTGAATAGTGAAGATGAGCCAAAATCTTTCCCTTAAGCAATCAGCTTAACTGGACCCATAGGCGATGATGGGGAACATCTTGTGTGTGTCAATCGAAAAGAGATTATTGAGAAATTGCACTTCAATACGTGAGATTGAAAGTGTCTAATATATTGAAAAATATATGAAAAAACTTGCGTTTGCATCCACTCGTCAGTATCTAGCCAGATATTTACTTTCTCTTCTTTGATTTGCTCCTGCGTTTCTGCCCTAATCCCATCTTTTTGGCTAATTCCGAACGTGCGGAGGCATAGTTCGGAGCAACCATTGGATAGTCGGGATCGAGACCCCATTTCTCACGATATTCCTCAGGTGTGAGGCTGTAGTGCGTGCGTAGGTGACGCTTGAGCGACTTGAATTTCTTCCCGTCTTCAAGGCAGATTATGAAATCCGGTGTGACCGATTTTTTGATTGGAACAGCCGGCTTGAGCGGTTCCACTTCAGGTTCTTGCGACGCGGCAACGGTATGCCGTAACGCGACATGCACTTGCTGGATCAAGGCCGGCAAATCTGCGGACGCAACGGTATTGTTGCCGACATGGGAAGAGACGATATCTGCTGTAAGATCGAGTAAGTTGGCGTCCACTGGATTGTCGGTCATTTCCCACCTAATGCACTTCTGATTTTCAATTTCACGAGCTAGGCTTAGGTCAAGCGGATCTTTAAATACTTCAGACCTATCATTGAAGCGCTAAGGACAGTTCTTCACATCAGCGCCTGCTGTTCCCGTTCGCATCATCTTCTCTAGCGTGGAGCCAATTGCATCTGACGCACGTCGGGCCGGATCATCGGCAATGTGGGCATATCGCTGTGTGGTCATTGAAGAAGCGTGCCCAAGCAGTTTGCCAACGATTGGTAGGCCAAACCCGGCCATCGCTCCGATGCTGGCATGAGTGTGCCGGAGATCGTGCAACCTGACATCTTCCAGCTTGGCGGCTGCGCGGATATGCGTCCAGGGCCGTTTGAGGTCATGCCTCGGTTGATCTGGAATGTCGCCTGGGATGACATATCGATCGGTGCGGTCCATCGCTTCCAGGATTGCGATCGCGGAGCGATTCAGGATCACAGTTTTCCGGCCGGTCTTGCTATCTGGCAGAAACAGCAGTCCCCGTCCAAGATCCACCTCCTTCCATTGCAGACGAAGGATTTCCCGAAGCCTGCAGCCGGTCAGCAGCAACAGGCGAATGGCATTGGTGACGTAAGATGGATAGACGATCGCCTGGTTGTCTTTGGCGACATGTTTGAGCCTGTCGCCCGTGGCTTTGATGGTCCAGGGCAAGCCTTCGGTTTCCGCAAGAACCAGCGCACTTCCTAATCGCGCCAGTTCTTCATCGTTGAGATAGCGCTGGCGTCCCTGTTCCTTGAATCGTTTGACTGCCCGGGTCGGATTGAAGCCCTCCGGGACATAGCCATTGTCCGCTCCCCAGCTGAAGACGCTGCCAAGATAGGCCATCACCCTGTTGGCGTGGAAAGGATGTTCCACCAGGCCGATATGGATCTTGTTCAGGTCCTTGGTCGCGATCGCCTCGGCTGCACGTCTTCCAAGCACAGGCAACACATGTTTGTTCAACCCGGACTGATAACCCGCCAGGCTTGCGGGTTTGAGCTTGGGCCCATGACCAATGACGAAGAGCTCAACGAGTTCAGTCAATGTGACTGCCTGTCGCTTGGCGTCTCGTTCCGCGGCAGGATCTTCTCCGAGGGTTACGCTTGCCAAAACCTTCTTGGCGGCATCGCGGGCTTCTTCGGCTGTTAGGGTCCCCGCATTCCCGAGTTTGACCTGCCGACGGATGTTTCCATTACGATATCTGCAAATGTACGTCTTGCGACCTTTGGCCCCCACTCTGATGCCGAAGCCACTGAGAGCTTCGTCCCAAACAAAATATCGTTCGCCCTTCGGAGCCAGGGCATCGACACTGCGTTTTGAAATCTTCATTCGAACCGTCCAAACTGTTTCAATTCGGTTTTTCCGACTCCCAAGTGGCGTCCATATGGCGTCCAAGAGCAAGCAAATTGACGGAAGGATCGTCCAAAGCGATCAGGAAGAAAGGTCAACAAATACAATTAGATAGGAAGAATTATCTAATTTCAAGAAGTTTGAGAAAACTTAATATTCTAAACTACGAATCTGGGGGTCGGGGGTTCGAATCCTCCCCGGTGCGCCATTTCTCCGAAAATCAGCCCTTCATGCGAAAGCAGCGAGCGATTTCACGCAGTTCGCCGTTGAAGCAACCCTATTGCCGTCGATTCAAGTGTCCTTGACGGATGAACCGGTGGGAGACGCTCGCAGTTGTTATCGCGCCGTCCCGACGCGCACTGATGTTGCCTGCCGGAGTCTTTAGCTGACCGATCTGATGGCGCACCTCTCACATTTGCCTGATCTTTTTGAATTAGCGCCAATTTGCATCAAAACCGGCATAGACTGGATGCTGTCGGGCATTGCGTTGCGAACCAAGGCGGATCGAAAGCATGGGCGAGGAGCCTAAAAGACGAAGGGGACGCGTGACCAGACTGGTGCGTCTTCTTGCACTCGGGCTGGTCACGCTGGTGATCGCCGCAGGCGTCGCGACCTATTCGGTGGCAACGCTCGATCTTTATGCATCGCTTCGGCAGGAACAGGCGGGTGAAATTCTGTCCCGCGTCTTCGGCCGACCGGTGGAAGTGCGCGGCCCCGTCGTCCTGATACCAGGCAGGCGGCTCGGAGTCCGGATCGAGGATTCTTATATCGAGCGGTCCTCCGGCGGGGGCAGCGACAAGGCGCGCGTCTTTGAAACCGTCGCGTTCGATGCGCCCTACAGTCTCATACGCGGCAACGTATCGGGGATCCGGAATTTCCGCATGAGCGGTGCCGAGATCGAATACCGTGCCGACGAAGGCACCGAGCGCACGAAGCCCCGGTCCAGTTTTGAGCTTCTGTCGACACTGATCAACAGCCCCGTGCTGGACAATCTGGAACTGACCGACGTCGTGTTCCGGTTCCTCGACACAAACGACGGCTGGGACGAAACCTTCCGGATCAAATCCCTGACGCTCGTCACGGGCGCAGCGGCGCAATCGACCGAGGTCAAATTCGAGGCCGCCATCAACGGCACGCC
>JGI12316J15309_10009750_pt1 | contig 54799 bp, 49 predicted proteins | sample MarCyaLeptolynsp_FD_15309 | JGI IMG/M metagenome (IMG submission 15309)
AGAACGGTTGGCATTAGCCTGACGTGCGTGGCGATAGCCATAATGATCTGGTGCACAAACCTACGACCAAGGCGTGCGTTCCCGGCCCCCGAGCCGGGACCCACATCGTCGAGCATCAACACCACGCGATTGCGGTCCCGTTTGTCTTCCAGTCACTGCATCTCAGCATTTTCCGTCAATTCTTCGCCAAACCCACCGATCTTCCGTCCCTTCATCGGCGCTAACGGCGATACCATTGCAACCAAATGCCGCATCGGCCATATCGAAGGACCCTACCATGCTCAAGAACGACCAGCTCGACGTCTGGGATCGCGAAAACTTCTTCCACCCCTCCACCCATCTTGGACAGTTTGCCCGCGGCGAGGCGCCGAACCGGATCATGACCGGTGGCAAGGGCGTCTTTGTCGAGGACCGCGACGGCACCCGCTTGCTGGATGCGTTTGCCGGCCTCTACTGTGTCAATGTCGGCTATGGCCGCAGCGAAATTGCCGAAGCGATCGCGCATCAGGCACACGAACTGGCGTATTATCATTCCTATGTCGGCCACGGCACGGAAGCTTCGATCACACTCGCCAAGATGATCCTCGACCGGGCGCCGGCCCATATGAGCAAGGTCTATTTCGGCCTGTCCGGATCGGACGCCAACGAAACCAACATCAAGCTGGTCTGGTACTACAACAACATTCGCGGCCGGCCGGAGAAAAAGAAGATCATTTCGCGTTGGCGCGGATATCACGGATCCGGTCTGATGACCGGTTCGCTCACCGGGCTGGAGCTGTTCCACAAGAAGTTCGACCTGCCGCTTGCGCCGGTCCTGCATACGCAAGCGCCCTATTACCTGCGCCGCGAGGATCGGGATATGAGCGAGGAGGAGTTTTCCGCCGACTGCGCGGCGAAACTGGAAGCGCAGATCCTTGCCGAAGATCCCGACACTGTGGCCGCCTTTATCGGCGAACCGGCGCTCGGTACCGGGGGGCTGGTGCCGCCGCCGGCCGGCTATTGGGCCGCGATCCAGGCGGTGCTGGAAAAGTACGACGTGCTCCTGATCGCGGACGAGGTCGTCACCGGTTTCGGCCGCCTCGGCTCCATGTTCGGCTCCGGTCATTACGCAATGAAACCGGACCTGATCACCATCGCCAAGGGTCTGACCTCGGCCTATGCGCCCCTGTCGGGATCGGTCGTGTCGGAGCGCATGTGGGAGGTCCTGATGCAGGGCACCGACGAAAACGGCCCGATCGGCCACGGCTGGACCTATTCCGCCCATCCGATCGCGGCGGCCGCCGGCATCGCCAACCTGCAACTGGTCGACAACCTGGGACTGGTCGAAAATGCCGGAAAGGTCGGCCCGGCCTTCACCGGCATGATGCGCGACACGCTTGGCGGCCACAGGAATGTTGCCGAGATTCGCGGCGAGGGCCTGTTGATGGCCGTGGAACTGGCCGAGGACCCGGACGCCCGGACGTTCTTCGATCCCTCAGCCAAGGTCGGGCCATCGGTTGCCGCGGCCATGTTGCGGCGCGGCGTGATCGCCCGCGCCATGCCCCAGGGCGACATAATCGGCTTCGCGCCGCCGCTCTGTGTGACGAGCGAGGAAGCACGCCTCATTGTCGATGCGACCAGGGATGCCGTCGCGGAGGTCCTGGGGTAGGACTACATGGATGAACGAACCTGAAGACCGGAAATCCGGTCTTCAGCCCCGAGAATGGCTTTCAGCGCCTCGCCCAGCCGCTCGATGTCGGCACTGACATCGATCTTGCGGAAGATTTTGCGGATCCGGGGCTTGTCCGGGCTGATGAAGACCCGATGTTCGGCCACGCCGTTTTCGAGATCCGACAGGTTGGCGCATCCAACAGCCAGCGTGTAACCGCCGTCGTGTTCCAGCTCCAGCCATTGCCCCCAATCCTCGGCGCAACGGAAACCGACCCGATAATCATGGCGCGCCAGCCCGTCCTGCAGAAAGTCGGCAAGCGCCCTGGCAAAACATCCGGGATTGACGAAATCGTCATGATCTTCGACCAGTTCTCCCGGGGTCGGCAGGAACTTGTCGCTCGAAAACAGAAAGACACAGTCCAACGGCGAACTCCCGTGTAATGCCCGCCGGCGAAATAACACTGGGCAGCCTCATCGCCGGCATCAGGCCGCCCAGTTTACCGCCGTCGTTTCCGATTGCGAAGCAGAACGAAAACAAACCGCTTTGCAGGGTTTATTAAGTGTTGCGCGCGCAACTCTCATCCGAACAAGGACGCGAGCAACGACCTCTTTTTCTCTGTCATGGTCTCCGCATTTGCCGCCCGGCGCTGCCGCACCCGCCAGTCCCGGTCCATGGGAACAGGTGAGAAGGCGTCGGCCCGCGTGGCCACGATGATCCACTGGCTGTAGGTTTCCAACATTGCGGTCACTCCGAATTGTCGATGGGCACAATTTGAACATAGGAACGCGGCATAAATCATGGAAACGAATTATCTTGATCGAACTAATTAGATTTCGTTATGATCAAGCATGATCAGGGACCTGGAAATCGATTTGCTTCGCGCCTTTGTCGCCGTGGCAAGCCACCGCAATTTCACCCATGCCGCGGCCGCGCTCGGGCGAACCCAGTCCGCCGTTTCCATGCAGGTAAAACGCCTGGAGGAGATCGTCGCGCGCAAACTGTTCGAGCGGACGAAAAAAACCGTCAACATTACGTCCGATGGCGAAACCCTGTTGAGCTACGCCAACCGCATCCTAAGGATCAACGATGAAGCGCTTTCGACCCTGCTGGAACCGGAAGCCCAGGGCCTGGTTCGGATCGGTGCGCCGGACGACTACATGACCTGTCTGTTGCCGGAATTCCTGATGTCGTTTTCAAAGGCGCATCCGCGGATCAGGATGGAAGTGTCCTGCGATAACGGCATCGACCTCCTGGAGGAACTGGCACGCGGAAAGCTCGACCTTGTGCTGGCGACCCATCCCCTCGACGGCATATCCGGCGAGGTCATTCGTCGGGAACCGCTGCACTGGGTTGCCGGTCCGGACTATTATCCGGATCCGTCCGACGATCTCCCGCTTCTTTTGTTTCCGCAGGGCTGCGTCTGCCGGGACCTGGCGCTGCGCGCGCTCGACGAAATAGATCGGAGCTGGCGCATCGCCTACACGTCGCGCAATCTCGCCGTCCTGCAAAACGCGATCGCCTCCGAGGCCGGCGTCGGCGCCATGGAGGCCTCGATCATTCCCGACGGGTTCAAAATCCTCGACGGCCAGCCGGGGTTTCCGAAACTGCCCGACGTCGTCATCGCCCTGCACCGAAATCCCGACGACCAGATGCCGGCCATCGACCTTGTCGGGTCGCATCTGCTGCGGGAGTTGAAGAGAGCGTCGTAGCGGGTCCAGGTAATCCTGACCGGCTGGTCCCTGCTCAGTGGTGCTAGCGCACCCGAAGCTTTGCGGGAAACCTGATGGGCTGGTTTCCCTCCTGCGCCTCATCAAGCTCGATATGCTCGATCGCCGCTTCGACGAGCTCCTGAACCGGCACTTGAATCGTCGAAATACCACCATTGATCCAGCTGTAGAAAGAAGGATCCCCATAACCGATGAAACGAAAAGCCGGATCCCGATGCAGATTGGTCTCAATCAATGCACTCAGCGCTCCGTTCGAGATTTCAAATCCGCCGCAGATAAGAGCATTGGCCTGCCCCAATCTCATCAGGTCCAACGCATGGGTTCGACCCATCTCGAAGGACGGCGCACCGGTTTTGACAAGGTCAGGCACAAGTCGCAGCCCGACTTCTTCGATGCCGTCCACGAAGGCTTTTCGACGGGCGCGCCCGCTTGAAAGGCGCTCAAAACCGCCAATAAAGGCGATCCCGGTGTGCCCCTTTTCGGACAGGTAACGCACAGAATCCTTGATTGCAGTGGAATCATCCACCAGAATCGACGCGCCCTGGTTAACGCTGTCGCTATGTCGGATCAATTCGATAACACGCATGGTCTCGCCGGTTTGGACAGGAATGTCTGCGCTCCCCGGCGCCGGAACCATCACGACAGCCTCCGCCCTGTTTTCACGCAGGCGTTTCAAAGCCTGTTCCTGCGTCTCGGCATCGTCGTTGGTCAGATGAATGATTAGCTGCAAGGCTCGTTCATCGCATGCCAGCGAGATCTCATTGGCGAAACGGGCATAAAACTCGTTGACGATGTTGGGCAACAACAGCCCGACCACTTTTGGCGCAGAACCCCGCATTGCCAAGGCCGCGGTGCTTTTCACATATCCCATTTCGCGGGCGCGTTTGAGCACAGCCTCACGCGTGTCTTTTTGGACTTTCGCACTGTTGGACAGCGCGCGCGACACCGTCATATGGGAGATTCCAAGATCCCGGGCGATGGATTTTATCGTTACGCGGCTCATTGGGGATTAACGCCAGAGCCTTTGCCAGGAAGTTTTGACGGTCAAGGTTTTGTCCTCGGCTGGGAGCGTGATGCAGCGCGATGTAGGACATCGGCCAAACAATGCGACGACGTCCGGAAGGAAAGGATTGCCCGCCGAAGGCCGGCTTGTCCAGGCTTTTAGCCTGTTCTCGCGAAGCCAGGGATCGTTGCGCAGTTTGAGCGATGTCCCGCATCGCCCGGCACTGCCTGCACACCTCGCCAATAAAACTGCTCAAAGCCCCAAGATCTCAGAACAGAGGATCCCCGCGCCCCGGCAATTCCCGGTTCTTGTCTCTTGACAAAAACGCTCGAAGCAAAATATGTTCACGTGAACATATTCCTTGGATTGACCCTCTTTTGACACACCCTTTGGAAGACAGATGCCTGGGTTTGATTGAAGATCTTGGACTGGGCACGGCGCAGGATCTGAAAGCAGTCACTCCGCTTGCGGGCGGCGTGGCTTCGGATATCGCAATGGTTCAGGTGAATGACATCTCCTATTGCGTCAAGTTTGCGTTGCCCAGGCTGAAGGTCGCCGCGGAATGGTGTGCACCGGTCCATCGCAATGCGGCGGAGTTTGCCTGGCTCAAGGTCGCGGCCGATGTGGTGCCGGAAAGCGCGGTGCGTCTGTTCGGCCAGTCTGAAACCATGCATGGCTTCGCCATGGAATACGTCGCCGGCGACAAGGTCTATCTCTGGAAAACCGCGATGCTTCAAGGCAAGCGGCCCTGCGGCGAGGCGCAGGTTGTCGGAGACATGATAGGACGCATTCACGCAGCTTCCGCAAAATCCGGTTTTGACCGATCTGCGTTTCGCAATCGCGACGACTTTCACGCGCTGCGGATCGAACCCTATCTGAGCTTCACCGCCGGGTTCCATCCCCGCATTGCATCGCAACTCGAGACGCTCGGCGAGATGCTTTATGAGGGTGAGGCTGTCCTGGTCCACGGGGATGTCAGCCCCAAGAATATCCTGATGCGCGACGGCGGTCCGGTCATTCTAGATGCAGAATGCGCCACCATGGGCGATGCCAGTTTCGACCCGGCCTTTTGCCTCAACCATCTGGTGCTGAAAGCCGTGCATGTGCCGTCCATCCGAACCGATTTGCTGTCATCGATTGAACAGTTCTGGTCGGCCTATGCGAGCAGAATCTCCTGGGAAGAGCCGGCAGGTCTGGAATCCCGGGTGAGCCAGTTGCTTCCCGCTCTCATGCTCGCGCGCATCGACGGCAAGTCGCCGGTCGAGTATCTCGACGCCGGCGGAAAGGATCGGGTACGCGCAATTGCACTGTCGCTGATGACCGACCCCGTGTCTTCGGTCGCCGATTTCACCGCCGCTCTGAGGGCGCATCTGAAGGAACAGGATGAGTGAGCAAGATCAAGGAAGTAAAAGGGCGTCGGGTCTGGGATTCCCGAGGGCATCCGACCGTCGAAGCGGAGGTGACGCTGGACAGCGGCGCGTTCGGGCGGGCCATGGCGCCCGCTGGAGCCTCTCGCGGAACACGTGAAGCGATTGACCTGCGGGATGGCGGAGAGGCGCTCGGCGGAAAAAACGTTACCCGTGCGGTTGCCAGTGTAAACGGCCCGATTGCCGGCGCACTGGTGGGAATGGATGTTCAGGATCAGTCCGCAATTGATGCCGCGATTCTGACCTTGGATCCATCCCCCCTCAAGGACCGGCTGGGCGGCAACGCGACCGTCTCCACCTCGCTTGCGGTGCTGCACGCTGCAGCAATTGATCGGGACAAGCCGCTTTGGCGGCACATATCCGACTCGATGGTAAGCAGACCTTCGGTCCCGCTGCCCGAAATTCAGATCTTTGGCGGCGGCGCCCATGCGGGGCGGCGCGTGGATATTCAGGATTTCATGATCATGGTCCCCGGGGCCTCCAACTTTGACGAGGTCATGGAGATCACCAATGCGGTCTATTTCGCCGCCGGTGCCATCATGGCCAAGAAAGGCAAGTTGGCCGGCGTGGCGGACGAGGGCGGTTGGTGGCCAATGTTCGACAGCAACGAGGAAGCCCTGGAAATCCTTACCGAAGCTATTGAAAGCGCCGGGGAAAAGCCCGGCGAGCGCGTCGTGATTTCGCTTGACATTGCCGCGTCTGAATTTGGTTCGGACGGTCGATACAGGCTTGCCCTGGAAGGGCGCGAGATGGATAGCGGCGCCATGATCGACATGTTGGCGAACTGGCTTGACGCCTATCCCATCGCTTCAATTGAAGACCCGCTGTCCGAAGATGACACCGTAGGCATGGTCGAATTCACGCGCAGATTTGGCGATCGTGTCCAGATTATCGGCGACGATTATCTGGTGACCAATGCCGGTCTCGTGCGGGAAGCGCAGGCATCCGGCGCATGCAATGCTGTTCTGATCAAGGTCAATCAGGCTGGCACGGTGTCGGAGAGCATTGAAGCATTTCGCGCTGCCCGGGACGCCGGATGGGGCGCGATCGTCTCTGCCCGCTCCGGTGAAACGGAAGACGTTTCCATCAGCCACCTTTCAACCGGACTTGGCGGCGGCCAGTTGAAGGTCGGATCGTTTACCCGGTCTGAACGGATGGCCAAATGGAACGAATGTCTTCGCATTCAGGACGATCTCGGCCCATCCGCCTTTGTGGGCGGCAGGCCATTGGCGAATACCTGGTGGGGCAGGAAACAAAAAAACTTGGGATGAAACGCTCGTGCTGCGTCAAAAACCGCGGGTACGGCCTGTAGTTCACCCCACCTATTGGCAGGGACTGCGGTGTGTCGCGTGTTCGCAGAGTCCCCTTTTGCTGTAGCAGTTGAACCGGGCCGATTGTTGCAGTTATTGATGTTCATAATCATCGAAACAGATTTTTTCGTCGACGATTATCAGTCCGGTCGGGAATATCCTAAAGTCCGGGATGGTTTCGACGATCCAATTATAATTCAGCGCAGCTCTGGTATGTTCATCACAGACAGCGGCGAGCATCTTCTGGGACAACGTGACCGCATCCAGAATATTCGGGCTCTCCGGCACTTGAGATTGGGCGAGCCCGTCTGAGCAGAAAAAGCGCCTGTCCATGACCCGGGACCAGCATCAATCCGGGGATTGAAGACCCGCGTCAGAATAGAACTTTCGGACCCTTTTCCGAAGCTCCTCGGGCGTCGGCCGCTTCTCAGCCGGCCATGACTCGATCAGCATCCTATAAATTTCCACATGCTTTTCGACATCGCGTTTCAACATTCGGGTTTTATGAACAAGTCCGATCGTCGAAAGCGATCCGTACAGATTTTGGGTTTCCTCGACCCGATCGCGTGCGTCGGAGTCAGTATTCGAGCATTTCTCCAGCCACCAGCTGCGCGCCCGGTCCACATCCGTAACGGCACCCGCCTGCTCCAGCAAGCCCGTAATCTTTCCAAACGGTTGCCGATTGTCGTAGTAGGGCAGTTGAACCATGAATGGCACCAGAACGAAGGGGTTTTCGATCGCTGGATGACAGGCAATCAGGGTTTCGGGAAGCGCCAGTTGTGCGTGTTCATAGGCGGTCAGGCCCTCCTTGTCCGGCATATTGATCTGTGCACGAAAGCGGTCGTCGTCCAACAACACTCGACCAGAAAAGAATAACCTTTGGCCGCCGCAAGATGCAGCGCACTCCGTCCTTTCGGATCCAGCGCGACAGCCTCCGGGCCGGCATCTTTCAGCACCGCGCCCATGGCTTCGGAGGCTTGCCGTTCAAGAGCGCTCCATTCCTCCGCGCTTCCTCCTGTGCGCTCCGCTGTAATGTATAGCTGGTTGTTGAAGTTCCTGATGACCTCAATTGCTTTTAAATCAACCGTTTGAGCATAGACATAGGAGCCGAAGCATAGGGCATAGAGGATTAGGAAGCGAAAAACGTTCAGCATTTTGCCTCGTTTACAACGATTATTGAAACCATCACCGCTTACACCGAGGTCTCAGAAAAATACAGGTCAAAACCCTGAGGAAATAGTGCGGAATCATTCGTTCCGCACTCATCCAGACGTTGGCGCCTGACAGTTTGAATCCGGGTTCAATCTCGCGGACCGCGTGAGGCGACGTAGAATTTCGCATGAGACAATGCATGGCCCATACCGGAGAGCGTTTCATCATCTGTCGTCCGCCAGCCGCTCCCCCATATCGTTCCAGACATCCTGCGCGACAAGCTTTCCATCCCTGACCAGAAACCGGTCGATGAACCGGATTCCGGAAAACGCGGATCCGTCCAGCCATTCCCCGGCAAGCGTGCCGAAACAATAGACCGTGACGCCGTCGGCGCCGGGCGCGACGTCGAACCCGTCATACTCCTTTGCAACACGCCGGTACCGGTCTCTCGCCCAGTCGACCAGGTCTTCGAGCCGGGAAAACCTGTTGCCGCCCGGAAATGTCATCTGAAACCCGGCGCCGAGACAGGACCGCGCGGCATCGAGATCGCGGGCTTCCATGGCGCCGAGGAACGTCCGCACCAGGTCTTCGGGGTCCGGCAGCGCAACGCCCGGCATCTTTGCCGTGCGGCCGCGCATATAGCTTGTCGGCCTGACTTCTTCGATCGCCACCGTGACGCCCTCGACCGGCGCCGCGATCACCGAGCGCACCGCATCGGTCAGACGCTCGCCGATACGCACCCGTGTGGCATCGTCGTAGCCCTCGATCAGGGTCACCTTGATCACCGGCATGTCCGATCCCTCCCGAAAATTCCAGGCGATCCCATATCGCGCTGGACATAAAGATATATTGATATACCATTAGCATATTGAGGCCGGCCCGCAACCCCGGTCACGATCCCGGAAACGATAATGTCCAGCACCGCCCTGTCGTCAGATGCGCCGCCGTTTGATTCAACCGACGCCCGACCGATGACCGATCTCTCATCGCAGTCGCGCGTTCCGCTCTATCACCAGATCTATGTCGTCCTGCGCGACAATATCGTCTCCGGCCGCATCCAGTCCGGAGAGGTCCTGCCCGGCGAGCAGGATCTTGCCCGCGACTTCAATGTTTCCCGCATCACCGCCAAACGTGCCCTCAACGAACTGGCGGCCAGCGGATTTGTCGTGCGCGAGCGCGGCCGGGGCACGCGGGTGACCGAACAGGCGCCGCAGCCGTCGGCAAGGACCTCGCTCGACGGCTGGCTGGAGAACATCTCCCAGATGGGCGTAGCGACCGAAGCGCAGGTTCTGGAATTCGGCTACGTCCCGGCGTCCGCGCTGGTCGCACGATCCCTGAAAATTTCAGAAGGCGATCGGGTGCAGCGCGCCGTTCGCGTAAGGTCCCGGGCCGGGCACAGCCTGTCCTATCTGACCACGTGGCTGCCCGGCGCGATTGGCGACGGATTCGGCCCCGAAGATCTGGAACAACAGCCGCTCCTGCAATTGCTTGAACGCGCCGGCGTTCAGGTGGCCTCCGCTCGCCAGACCGTCAGCGCGACCCTGGCCGACCCGATCGTCGCGTCGGCGCTCGATATCGATGCCGGCGCTGCGCTTCTGGAAATCACCCGCATTGTTTCGGATCGGGATGGCCGGCCCGTGGAGTTCATTCGCGTGCTGTACCGGCCGGACCGCTATCAATTCGAGATGGATCTGAAGCGGGTCGGGGAACGCGAATCCTCGCAATGGACGCGTCACCGCGAAACGGATTTGAACCAGGATATCGCCCCATGACGTCCCCTCCCGCGCCATCGCCGCCGGCCACCCTGGCACAGAAGATCATCGCCCGGGCCGCCGGGCGCGACCATGTCACGCCCGGCGAAGTGGTCACCGCATCCGTCGACCTCGCCATGATCCACGATTCCGGCGGCCCGCGACGGGTCGAGCCCATCCTGCAGCGCCTGGGCGCGCCGCTTTTCGATCGCGACAAGGTGGTGCTGATTTCCGATCATTTCGTGCCCGGAAACGACGAGACGTCTAAGGAGATCCTCGAAGTCACGCGGCGCTGGGCCAGGGAGCGCAATGTCAGCTTTTATGACGGCGAGGGCATCTGCCATGTGGTCCTGCCCGAGCGCGGCCACCTGGCGCCGGGAATGTTCGTGGTCGGCGGCGACAGCCACTCCCCGACCGGCGGCGCGTTCGGAGCCTACATGTTCGGCATCGGCGCAACCGAAATGGCCGGCGTGCTCGCCACCGGCGAAATCTGGATCAGGGTGCCCGACACCATCCTGATCGAATGGTCCGGCCGGCTTGGCCCGGGCCTGACCGCCAAGGATATCATGCTGGCGCTCTGCGGCCGGCTCGGCATGGACGGCGGCAGATACCAGGCCGTGCAGTATATCGGCGAAGCGATCGCCGCGCTCGACATGCAGGAACGCATGACGCTTGCCAACATGGCGGCCGAGCTCGGCGCCCAGACCGGCCTGATCGCGCCGGACGCGGTCACCCGCGACTTCATCCGCGCCGCCGGCGGCAATCCCGACGCCATGAATGGAAACGGGACCGGCCACAACTGGCAGTCCGATCCCGGGGCGCCGGTTGCGGACCATCACCTTTTCGACGCCGCCAGCCTCGCGCCGCAAATCGCCGCGCCGCATTCACCGGCCAATGCCGCCGACGTCGCCGACTATCCGCAAACCTCGGTCGATGTCGCCTATATCGGCGCCTGCACCGGCGCCAAATATATCGACCTCCGGCGCGCCGCCGACATCCTGCGCGGACGGACCTGCGCCAGCGGCGTCAAACTGCTGGTAGCGCCCGCTTCAAGTCGCGATCAGGATCGCGCCGAGGCCGAGGGCATCATGGCCGTTTTCGAGGAGGCCGGCGCAACCATCCTTCCCAATGCCTGCGGCATCTGCGCCGGTTACGGCACCGCCCGCCTCGGCGAGGACGTCACCTGCATCTCCTCGACCGCGCGCAATTTCCGGGGGCGCATGGGTGCGGCCTCGTCAAACGTCTATCTCGGGTCCCCCTATTCGGTTGCAGCCGCCGCAATTTCCGGTCGGATCATCGATCCGCGCGACCTCCTGCCGGAAGGAAACGCATGATGGGCAAAGTGTTCCGGTTCGGCGACAATATCGACACCGACGTGCTCGCGCCCGGCCAATATATGGCCGCCCCGCTCGACGTTCTGGCGAGCCATTGCCTGGAAGCGGTCGCGCCGGAATTTGCCGGGTCCGTCCGTCCCGGCGACATCGTCCTGGCGGGCCGCAATTTCGGCATGGGCTCGTCACGAGAACAGGCCGCGCAGGCCCTGAAACATCTCGGCATTGCCGGCATTGTCGCGCATTCCTTCGGCGGCATCTTCTACCGCAACGCCATCAATCTCGGCCTGCCGGTCTTTGTCCACGAGGACCCGATCGCCGCCGATCCGGGAGACGCCATGGTGCTCGATGTCGATGCCGCCCGCCTCACCCATAAGGCGACAGGCCAGGTGACGGCGCTTGAGCCCCTGCCCGGCTTTCTTCTCGAATTGATCCGGGATGGCGGTCTCGTGCCGCATCTGGAAAAACGCTTTGCCGCAAAGGAACCCCATCCATGACGCCCACGCACAGCAATGGCAGCCTGAAGCAGCGCCTGCGCCGGACACCGATCGTGCTTGCGCCCGGCATCTACGACGCCCTGACCGGTCTGATTGCCGAGCAAAGCGGCGCCGAGGCCGTCTATCTTTCCGGCGCGAGCATCGCCTACACCCGCTTCGGGCGCCCCGATATCGGCCTGGTGACCATGAGCGAGGTTGCCGACACGGTTGCCGCCATTCGCGACCGGATTGATTTGCCGATCCTCGTCGACGCCGATACCGGATTCGGCAACGCCTTGAACGTGCAGCGCACAGTGCGCGCTTTCGAGCGGGCGGGCGCCGCGGCGTTGCAGCTTGAAGACCAGACCTTGCCGAAGCGCTGCGGTCACCTCGACGGCAAGACCCTTGTCTCCGTCTCCGAAATGACCGGCAAGATAAGGGCGGCCATGGACGCAAGGGCCAGTGACGAAACCCTGATCATCGCCCGCACCGACGCCGTCGCCGTCGAAGGCCTGTCCGCAGCGCTTGACCGGGCGTCGGCCTATGCCGAGGCCGGCGCCGACATTCTTTTCGTCGAGGCGCCGAAATCGCGTCCCGACATGGACACGATCATCGCCGCGCTCGGCCAGGCGGCGCCCTTGATGGCCAACATGGTGGAAGGCGGCAAGACGCCGTCCCTGTCGGCGCCGGAACTGGACGAGATCGGCTATCGTCTGGTGATTTTCCCCGGTGGCGCCGTACGCATGCTCGCCGCCTGCGCGCAGGCCTATTACGGCAATCTCATAACCAATGGCAGCAACCAGGCGATGCTGGACAGGATGCTCGATTTTTCCGGCCTCAACGACCTGCTCGGTACGCCCGAAATGCTGCGGCTCGGCAAAACCTATGACGGGGAGACTGCGAAATGACCATGGATCCCGTCACTCTCGCCATCCTGAAGGGACGGCTTGAACAGATTGCCGACGAGATGGACGCGACCCTGTTCCGCTCGGCCTTCAACCCGATCATCGCCGAGGCCCATGACGCCTCCCACGGCATCTACGACGCAAGGACCGGCGATACGCTCGTGCAGGGCAAGTCCGGCCTGCCGATCTTTGTCGGCGTGATGGCGTTTGCGGTCAAGGCGGTCATCGACAAGGCGGAAAAACAGGGAGGCCCGCGCGACGGCGACGTCTGGATTTTCAACGATCCCTATGACGGCGGCACCCATCTGTCGGATTTCCGGCTGGTACAGCCCCTGTTCCGGGACGGCAGGGTATTCTGTTATCTCGCCTCTGTCGGCCACTGGCACGATGTCGGCGGCAATGTTCCGGGCAATTACAATCCCGTTGCCACGGAGAGTTTCCAGGAAGGCATGCTGATCCCGCCGGTCAAGCTGTTCGAGAATGGCGAGATGCGCCAGGACATCGTCGACATCCTGTCGGCGAATTCGCGCCTGCCCGGTTCGCTCTACGGCGATCTCAATGGCCAGATCAATGCACTCAACCTCGGCGTCCGGCGCATGAACGACCTGCTCGACGAATATGGAGACGCCACCGTGTCGGACGCACTGTCGGAACTGAAGGACCGGGCCGCGCAATTGATGCGCGCCGAAATCGCCGCGCTTCCCGATGGCGTGATCTCGGCGGAGGATTATCTCGACAATGACGGGATCGCCGACGCGCCGTTGAAGATCGCGCTCGACCTGACGATTGCCGGCGACACGATGAGCCTGGATTTCACCCGCTCGTCGCCAGCCTGCGCCGGCCCGGTCAACATTTCCCGTTCGACCACGATTGCGGCCTGCTACGTAGCGCTCAAACACGTGTTCGGCGACGTGCCGGCCAATGCCGGTGTGCTCGAGCCGGTGGCCTTTAACATTGACCCTGCCTCTCTCTTGTCGGTGACCGCGCCGAAACCGGTCGGCGGGTATACCGAAACCATCCTGCGCCTGATTGACGTCGTGTTCCAGGCGGTCGCAAAGATCGCACCCGAGCGTTCCAACGGCTGTGCCTACGGCACAATCAACGCCCTGTCCCTTTCAGGCCACCGCCGCGACGGACGGCGCTGGGTGATGTTTTCGTTTTTCGGCGGCGGCCATGGCGGCCACCCGCTCGGCGATGGCCTCAACCATGGCAATGCGCCGATTTCGACCGCCACCATCCCGCCGTTGGAAATTCTCGAGGCCGCCTATCCCGTCAAGTTCACCCAATGGGCCTTGCGACCGGATTCCGGCGGCCCCGGCGAACATCGCGGCGGGCTTGGCGCCGTCTACGAGATCGAACTGCTGGAGGAAGCAGCCGACGTGTTCCTGTTCGGAGAGCGCGGCAAGTTCGCTCCCGAAGGCGTTGCCGGAGGCGAGGCAGCCGCGCTGAACCGGTTCGAGTTTGAAAGGAACGGTGTCAAAACCTCGCCTCCGCTCGCCTCGAAAATGGTCGGCGTCAAGCTGCGCAAGGGCAAATCCGTGCGCCTGGAAACGCCGGGCGGCGGCGGCTACGGCCCACCCGACCGGCGCGCGCGATCGGCCATTGAACGTGATCTCGCGCTTGGCTATGTCAGCCCCGAAAAAGCCGCGGACGATTATGACTATCAGCCGGAGGCAGAGACATGAGTTCGCCCCGCATCATCGTCGGCGTCGATGTCGGCGGCACGTTCACCGATGTGTTTTTCTGGAACGAAACCACCCGGACCGTCTCCACCGCAAAGGTACCCTCCACCCGCGACGACCAGTCGAAAGGGTTCATCGAAGGCATCGGCAAACAGGTTTCCGACTTTTCCGACATTACGACGGTCGTACACGGGACCACTGTCGGCACCAACGCGCTTTTGGAGCGCAAGGGCGCCCGCACCGGAATCATCACGACGACCGGGTTTCGCGACGTGCTGGAAATGCGCCGCCGCGACCGGCCGACGACCTGGGGCCTGTGGGGCATGTTCGATCCGGTCGTGCCCCGCAACCTGCGGCTGGAAGTCGACGAGCGCACCCTGTCCGACGGCACCGTCGCGCAGCCGGTCGATCTCGATCAGGTCCGGTCCCGCGCGCAGGATCTGATCGAGGCTGGATGCGACGCGGTCTGCGTGTTTTTCATCAATGGATACGCCAATTCCGAAAACGAGCGCCTGGCGGTAGAGGCCGTGCGCGACCTCTGGCCGACCCCGAACGTCACCGCGGCCACGGAAATCATACCAGAGATCCGCGAATTCGAACGCCTGTCGACCGCAACCCTCAACGCTTATCTGCAACCGATTGTCTCGCGCTATCTCTATCGGCTGGAGAATGCGCTTCTGGCCGGCGGCAGCGGCGGCGACATTCTGATCGTCCAGTCGAACGGCGGCGTGATGTCGGTCGACAGCGCCAAGAAATATCCGGTTCGCACGGCGCTGTCCGGGCCTGCCGCCGGCGTGATCGCGGCCCGTGCCATCGCGACCGCCGCCGGGTTCGACAATATCATCACCTGCGACATGGGCGGAACCTCGTTCGACGTCTCCCTTGTCGCCGATGGCGAAGCGGCACTGGCGGCCCAGACGGCCATCGATTTCGGCATGGTCGTGCGCACCCCGATGATCGAAATCACCACGATCGGCGCCGGCGGCGGATCGATTGCATCGGTCGATGCCGGCGGCATTCTGCAGGTCGGTCCGGAATCGGCCGGGTCCGACCCCGGGCCGGTTTGCTACGGGCTCGGCAATGACCGTCCGACAGTTACCGACGCCAACCTGGTGCTCGGCCGCATAAACGCCAACCGGCCGATCGGCGGCAAGCTCGACCGGCTGGACGTCGAGGCCTCTCGGGCCGCGATCGAAACCCATGTCGGAATCCCCCTCGGCCTCGACACGATGGCGGCGGCCGAGGCCATCCTGCGGGTTGCCAATGCCAAGATGGCTGGCGCCATCCGCCTGGTATCGATCGAGCGCGGTCATGATCCCGCAACCTTTGCGGCCATGCCGTTTGGCGGCGGCGGCGCCCTCCACACCGGCGCCCTGATGCAGGACGTCGGGCTGGAATCAGCCCTGGTGCCGCGCTTCCCGGGCGTCACCTCGGCCCTTGGGTGTGTCGTTGCCGACATGCGTCACGACCGCGTCCAGACCGTCAATAAAATGGTCGCGGACCTCGATTGCACGGCGCTCGACCTGGACATGCGCGCAGTCGCTTACGAACTTGCCGAACTGCTCGACCAGGCTGGCGTGCCGTTCCGGTCCGTCGATCGACAATATGAACTGGACATGTTGTATCTCGGCCAAACCCACACGGTCGTGGTCGCGCTGGAGATGACCGAAGATCCACTCACCCGCGACGACGTGCAAAACGCGTTCGACCGCGCTTATGAGGCGGCTTATGGACGGTTGCTCGACAAGATCCCGGCCAGAGTGATGAATTATCGCGTGACGGTCACCGGCCGCAGACCGCACTTCGATATGGGGCTGTTCGCACCGCCAAGCGCAAAAACGTTGCAGGATTGCCAACTTGAATCCCGGTCGGTCCGCGCCGATGGCCGCGACATGGAGGTTCCCGTCTATGAACGCCTCGATATCGCAGCGGGAACGCATATTCCGGGACCGGCCCTGCTGGAGCAGCCGGATACGACGATCTTCATCGATCCCGGCCTTTCCGGTCTTGTCGACCCACACGGCAACATTGTCATCCGCCGCAACAAGGAGAATCAGGCATGACCGGCCCGTCCCTCGATATCGCCCGTACGGCGCTCCTGATCGTCGATCTGCAGAACGATTTCCTGCATCGCGACGGCGCCTATGGCCGCGCCGGCCAGGGAGCGGCGGAGATCGCGGCCCTGCCCTCCCGGGTGCTGCCGCTCGCCCGCGCCATGCGCGAAAGAGGCGGCTGGGTCGTGTCGACCCAGTTCACGCTTGTCCCTGGCAAGGGCGGCGAACCGTTCATCTCGGACCATTTGAAAATCCTGCGCCCGTTCCTCGCAAAGGGCGATTTCGCGCCGGGGTCCTGGGGCCAGCGGCTTGTCGACGAATTGCAGCCGGCGGATCTGGTCGTGGAGAAGGTCGCCTATTCGGCCTTTTACATGAGCCGCCTTGAATTCGCCCTGAAACGGGCCGGCATCGACACGTTGATCGTCAGCGGGATCGTCACCAATGGCGGGGTCGCCTCCACCGTGCGCGACGCCCATGTCCGCGACTTCCACACCATCGTCCTGTCCGATGGATGTGCCGCTTTCAAATCCAATGTGCATGACACATCCATACAAGATCTATCGACGGTTTCACAGATCATGACCTGCGAAGCCGCGCTCGCTCTCCTTGAGACCGGTTGAAAATCCGATGAACACGATCCGTCCCGCATCCGGCACGACCTTCGATGCAACGTGCGATGTGCTCGTCATCGGGGCCGGTGCCTGCGGCCTGACGGCCGGCCTGCGCGCCCTGGATTCCCATGCGGATGTCATCGTTGTCGAACGGGATGCGACCCCGTCCGGATCCACCGCCATGTCGTCCGGTTTCGTGCCGGCGCCCGCGACACGGTTTCAGAAAGGCCGGTCGATCGAGGACAGTCCGGCGCGGTTTGCCGCCGACATCCGGAAGAAGGCCGGTAACGGCGCCGACCCGGCCATTGTCGACTGCGCGGTGAACGCCATCGGTCCGGCACTCGAATGGCTCGCCGATCGGCACGGTCTGGAATGGATTGTGCTCGACGAGTTTCTTTATCCCGGCCACAGCGCCCACCGCATGCACGCGGTTCCGGAAAAGACCGGCGCGGCGCTGATGGGACGATTGTTGAACGCCGCCGAGGCCGCCGGCCTGACGCTTGTCACCAATGCGCCGGTCACCACGCTCTTGAGCGACGGCCACAGGATTGCCGGTGTTGAGATAACCCGGCCGGACCAGACACGGGAAACGATTGGCTGCCGCTCCCTGATCCTTGCCTGCAACGGATATGGCGGCAACCCGGACCTTCTTGCCCGGCACATTCCCGAAATGGCGGATGCCCTGTATTACGGCCATGCCGGCAATCGCGGCGATGCCGTATTGTGGGGCGAGAAGCTCGGCGCCGCCATTCGCGACATGAGCGCCTATCAGGGGCATGGATCGCTTGCTCATCCGCACGGCATCCTGATCACCTGGGCGCTGATGATGGAGGGCGGCTTCCAGGTCAATGCCAACGGCGAGCGCTTCTCAAATGAGCATCAGGGCTATTCCGAACAGGCCGTTCACGTCCTGGCGCAACCGGACCGTTTCGCCTGGAACATATACGATGCCCACATTCACCGCATGGGCCTGACCTTCCCGGACTATCGCGAAGCGGACGCGGCCGGGGCGATCGTCTCGACGGACACGCTCGAAGAGCTCGCGAAAGCCTGTGGCTTGCCGGACGGGTCGCTTGACCGGACCTTGTCGGAAATCCAGGCAGCCGATACCCGCACGAAGTCCGACCGTTTCGGCCGGGATTTCAGCACCTGGCGCCCATTCGTCCCGCCCTATCACGCGGTTCGTGTCACCGGAGCCGTGTTTCACACCCAGGGCGGCTTGTGTATCGACGGTTCGGCGCGGGTTCTGGACAGGTCGGGCCGGCCATTCCCCAACCTGTTCGCGGCCGGCGGCGCCGCCTGCGGCGTCTCGGGCTCCCGTGTGGAAGGCTATCTCTCCGGCAATGGTCTTCTGACAGCCATCGGGCTTGGCTTTGTCGCGGGTCACGCCGCGCCCCGCAACTGACAGAACGGCAAAGCCGAAAATCACTCGGTAAAATACCAAGCTTGCGCTTTATGCCCCACGGGCTAGATTTGTCCTGCCGGCGCAAAGGCGCGCGGCGAAAAAGGAACGGTCGACCGACGACCGGTCCGAACAATGCTCACAGATCCTGCAGGACCCTCCGTTGAAACGCACACTCCCTCTGACAATTGCCAGCCTGTCCTTCATCCTGATCGGCGCCGCGGGCGCCCAGTCGAGAGATCTCGCCATAGAATGTCCGGCGTTTCTGGAAGTGGAATCCTCTTTGACCAGGGGGCCCTGGAAAGGACCTGATTCGCGCGGGCGACTTGAGGCGACCAGCGTGCGCCGGGAAGCCGGCAAGACAGCACTTGTCTGCGACTATGGCGCGCCCGGCACCGCCGAGATCAAGGCTCCGACCGATTATCCGTCCTGCACACCCTCAGTCAGTGGTTTTGTCTGTTCCGACGGCCGGGGATCGCAATCCCGCACCCGCGTGGACACAATCGTCGAACTGCGGTCCAACGACGGTGTCAATCTGGACAATGGCCGGATCAACACCAATCGCCGGGACGACATCTTTTTCACCGGACACAACGGTCCCTATGTGGCGCTGAAAACCATCAACGGCGCCAGATTGAGCCGACCATTGCGGAACTACCGGACCCCTCGGGACTGCCAACGCAGGAATTTCAAGAATCGGGAATTGCTGCTTGACCAGGACATCTGGACCGGCAGCGCCGTTTGCTTTCGCACCAACAGGAACCGGTCCGGAGTGCTGATCGTTGAAGGGCGGAACCGCAATCGTATCCAGCTCGCCATCAAAACCTGGAGCCTCGACAAACCCGCTGCTCCAACGGCAAGCGCGCCCGGCCCGAAGGCCGCCGATCTCAACTACGGTAGAGGGGGAATGCCGGTTCGAAATTCCCTTGAATTCCAGTTTCCGGGATCCGCAATTGTGGGCGTTAATCGCGGCAATGACGGTGTAAGGTTTTCCGCGGTCGGCGGCAACACGGAGCATTATGCGGCCCTGGGTAATCTGCAAACGCCCGCGGGCAAGAGTGTTCTTACGTTCGACATCCGTCCGGAGTCTGCACGCAAGTTCCGCGTTCAGCTTTACGATTCAAGCCCGAACGGAATACTTGTCGATTTCGATCTCGCAAACAACACCGCGCAATTGCAAAGACGCAATATCCTTCTGGAACCCAACGTCACGGTTCAGACGGTCGGCGGCAACTGGAGGCGCGTCACCATGACTGGACTGTTCCCCGGAAAGGACCGCCAGATCATTCTGCAATTGCTTGACGTCAATGGCAATACATCGTTCGCGCCCGCCGGCCAGCGGGTTCTCGTGCGCAATTTGACCTTGAAATAGGACCAGACATTTCCCGGACCGGAGATCAGACGGTTTCGGGTTTGCGATCGTGTTCGTTCATCAGCCGAAAATAATGTTCGGCATGCTGGAAAAAGTTCTCGATCTCGACCGGATCGGCATGGGTTGCACCGTTGTTTGCAAGCGCAAGATAGCGTTCGTAGCTGCGTTTGGCATTGGCTAGCGTCGAGCCACCTCCGGGTCGATTGGGTTTCTGCGGCCGCTGCGGCTTGCGCGGCGCCTGTCCCGCATTCTTGTTGCGATGGACGTTTCTGTTTCTTGTGTTGCCAAGTGGCATGATGACTCCTGTGTTTAACCAAAAAAGGCGGGTTCGGATTGGCCGCGCGTAATTCGCCGCTGCATGAGCTGCATGAGATGTTCGGACAACCTGACGGAATCCCAAGAGGCTACCCGACAGTCAGAAAGTAAGGATTAACGCGTTCGATCTTGTGACCGAAACTGTCAACGGTAAAGCCAGGTCACAAAACCAGGATGCAATCCTGACTTGCATCGTCAGGCGCGAACCAACGCATGTCGCGTTCAATCCGCCTCAAATCGAGCAACAACAACTTGCGTTACTGAAAATCAAAGCGCGTTCCGTGAATCCGATTCAACGCAACGCGTTTCATGCCTCATTGCGTCACCGATTGCGATTGATATCGCATGCATCCAGCCAACCGGAAACAAGAAGCTTTTGTGAACCGCTGCTTGCCATTTAGATATAATCGGCACCGTTGAAATTCAAGGCGCATTCTCTGGCGCGACAATACTTCTGCGAAACACCAAACTATCGGGCGCGCCGTCAAACTCGCGGGCGAATTTATGACCGGATCTTACCGATTGCGCGATCAAACCCGGCACGAGCGCGTCACCAATCACCCGAACCGATCTAACTTCGGCTTTCGCAAGTTCGCCAGGGGCATCCTGCAATGTTCGGTAAAGGAGATCGTTTTGTAATCGACTGGTCACAAGAACCAGTGAATCACATTCCGCAACCGACAAGCTACCGGTGAAATAACAGCTCAATTCGACCTTACCGCTCCCTGCGCCGCTAAGGTAACTGTGCGGAGTGATTATTACCCCCAATTGCAGCAATCGTTTTTGAATGTATCGCTGTTCCATGATGCGGTGTGTCCATACGGAAACCTCCGCGGCCGGCGTGACAAATTGCACGCGGCATCCAGCGGCGATCAGATGTTCCGCCAGCAATCCGCCCATCACGTAATGATCGTCATCATAGATCACGACCTTACCGCCAGGTATGGCGCCGTCGAAAATGTCATCCGGCGTATATATCTTGACGCCATCCAGTTTTTCAGGATTTGCGGCACCGCGCCGGTCGGCGCAATCTCGTCTCCAGGTGGAACCCGTTGCGACCACGACATGGTCTGCACCGAGTTCCAATACGTCACTGCTGGACAGCGAATTGTTCAGCCTGACTTCGACATTATCCATTCGCTCGATTGCAGCGATTCTGTAGTCCGCAACAGAGCGCCAAGCTTCTATCATCGGCAATCGGGATTCACGGACAACCCGCCCGCCAAGCTCCATGCGGGCTTCGCAAAGCAACACATCATATCCTCTTTGGCCAAGCGCACGAGTACATTCCAGTCCGGCTGGTCCGCCGCCGATCACAAGAATTTTCGATTCACTTTGACGTGGCGGAATGTCTTCCGGATGCCAACCGCGTCGCCATTCCTCACCAAAAGACGGATTTTGCGTGCATTGCACTCCAACGGCCGACAGGTCACCGGCGATGCAGATGTTGCACTTAATGCAAGGACGCACTTGGTCTGGTTTGTTTTCCCTGAGTTTGTTTGGCAAGAATGGATCGGCAATGGATTGCCGAGCACTTCCAACAAGATCCAGATAGCCCGATTTTACGATACGAACCATGTCTTGCGGGGTCGGAAAAAACCGCACGCTCACGATAGGTTTGGTCGTCAAACCGCGAACTAGCGCAATTTTATCGATATTCCTCTGGTCGAAATCGAAACGGGTCGTGCCAGACAGATCCGCCTCCCAGCCACTCACCGTCAAATCCCAGAGGTCCGGCAATTCCCCCATCAGAGAAAACGCCTCCTGCAATTCCGGATGGTCCTTGTCGTCTGTAGACAACAAATCATCGACCGTAAGCCTGACGGCGACCGCGTGTTTTCCGCGTGTCGCTTCAAGTGTATCTTCCACCAGTTCCCGCAATAACCTAATCCGGTTGAGCAACGAACCACCGTATTCGTCCGTTCTCCGGTTGTACTTTTTTGAGAGGAATTGATTGGGAAGCGCCAGAAATTGGGACGCAAAAACGTAGATGATTTCGAAATCCGCCACACAACCTCGCCGCGCCGCCTCTTTGTGATAGCGCCGGAAATCACGTATGTCCTGCTTGTCCATAGCCTTGGCATGAAAAGGCTCCGGAATCGCGGCGATTGCCTGCAGGGTTTGCGTCGTCGAAGGTCCCAGCGCAGGCTCGCGGCTTCCCAGGTTCGAAGTGTTGATACCGCTGTGGGACAGTTCCAACGCCGCCAACGATCCATGCTCGTGAACCGCAGCGGACATCGCGCTCAACACTGGAATATCCCGATCATCCCAGTTTCTCAGTTCGACATATGGAGCCATATCCGTACTCGGGTGTATTTCGGTCTGCTCGGTGCAAACGACGCCCCATCCGCCTGCCGCTTTTGTTCGGCGGACTTCTATCATTGATGACGGTTCATGGTGTCCGAAACCACAACCGTGCGGCGCCTGATAGAATCTGTTCCTTGAGGTTACCGGTCCAATTTTCACCGGCTCAAACAGGATATCAAAGTCTTTGACGCTCTGAGTTGAATTCACATTATCAATACATCCAAAAGAATCTGTAGAAGTGTTTTTTATACTCATTCTTCATTCCTACATCATTTGAATTAATTAACTCATTAAATCTTACCGTATACGCTTGACATGCAATTTTCAATAAATTAAATTTTACGAATAAGCTATAAAATTGGAGGAATTTCGATGAACATGTTTAAAGTTACCGACCATGAAGAAGCCATTATTTCTGTAGGAAAAAAATACTCTTTTGTGGAAGGCGCGGCATATGTCCTGCCTGAATGCGCTCTTCATCCGACAAACAGCGAAGGCCTGAGCCACAGCTTCCATTGCGCGGCACCCCATACGGATGTTCAAAGCTTGGGAACCTGCAAGTCTGATACCGACGTTTCGGGGCACTGCGGCGCCCCGCCAGCCGATACTGACGTTTCCGGCGGGTGCGGCGTATCTGATGTTGATCCCGAAACCTCGTCAAAATGCGGCGCACCACAGGTCGATACGGAAATCGGCGAACATTGCGGGGGCGCTCAACAGATCGACACTGAGATCTCCACCCATTGCGGAGGCGCTCAGCAGAACGACTAGCCTTCTGAAACAATGCGCTTTTTGGGCTTATCGTTTACCGAGATCGGGATGTGTCCCGTCCTTCCGGAAAGAAAACCAAACGGGTATTGTGCTACACCAACAAGTAGGGGCGCACTGGGTTCGATTTCACGATCCAGGGCAAGAGCGTGATGCTGTTCGGGAATGGCGGCGAGCAGAACGTTTCCAATCGAACGACAGGAGGCGTTTGGCTTTGTCGAATGTCACGTTCGGTCCGCCTTAGATCAAGCGAGAACTATAGGCGCAACAAAGGTCTTCAGCCGGTCGCGGCATGACACCGGTTTGCGCGCCACGCTGCGGCGTTTCGATAACGAGTATTTCATTTGGCCGAAGATATTGAACCGACGATTGATGCCATTCGGAGCACGAAGCTCGTTGGCGAGGAACGCGCCGAATACCAACTGACCGACGAGCCCAGAATCCCCGCGCATCTATGCTACTCCTCCGACGCCGCCGCTGCCCACGGACTAGCCAAACCAACCGGCGGTTTCGGGACTCATGTTGATCCGCAGACCGCGAAACTCATCGCGTATGCGGAATGTATCGAGCGCATTTGCCTGTGCGCCAGCCGCAGGGACCAGTGCTCCCGGCATGCATACATAAACGACGGGGCGCACATCGACCCCGCCGAATTCGTCGCGGTCAACCCGGACGATCAACCGTGCGCCGACAATCTCTTCCGAAAAGCCCGAACCAATGAACTAAGCTGGTGGCCCGCCGAGGAACTGACAACCGGGAAGCTTTGCAATATTCCCGCCCAGGCTGTGTTCAGCTCAAGCGAATTTGCCTCGGAGTTTCAGATCGTCAACGAATCGAACAGCTCAGGCGCGGCATTCGGAAAAAAGGGCGGCAAACGAGCCGTGACGTCCGGTCTTTTTGAAGCAATCGAACGCGACGCAACGGTCGGAGCCTTCCTTTTCCGAAAACCTCTCGATCGAATAGTGAATTTGCCCGATAGCCTGCAGGCAATCGTAAGGTACATGCGGCAATATCGGCTGGAGCCGGTCATCCTGAATGCGACTTCCGATATCGGCGTTCCCACTGTTTTGGTTTTGACAATTGACCGCTGCGACAACGGTTTGCCGCTGACCACCGGCGCCGCAACGGGATACGAGTTTTCAGGCGCAATCCACAAGGCACTTCTTGAATCGATGCAGGGACGCGTTGCCCGACGCTTGTGGTTTCTTGACAACAAGCAGCCTGCCGGCACGGATATGCGTTCCATTGCCCCTGCAAAGAGACGAATTTCGTATTGGTCGCAGCCATCCCGATTGTCCGAACTCGCCTTCTGGCTAGAGAACCCGGGAACCGTGGATTTCGATTGTTTGGAAGGAGAACACGGAGATCTGGATCAGACATTGGAGTTCTTTCGGGAAAAATCTGTACCGGTTTACTCAGCCGATATTACCCTCAGCGACGTTGCCGCGGCAGGTTTCGAGACCAGGGTCGTCGTAGTTCCCTATTTACATCGACTGAACGTGAACGTGAACACCGTTTGCCTGTACAGCCGACACTACGGTTCTGTTCCATTGGCAAACAACAACGTGCCCCACCCTTTCATGTGAACACCGTTGGAAAACCGACATGCTGCAAACGATCAAAGATTTCCACGCAACGTTTTTTGGCAAGTTTACTCCCAGAGCCTACGATAAATCGGCGGGTCGGAACGGACAACGGGATTTCTGGAGAAAATGGCGAAAATCCTACCCGCGGTTCCCGTCCATTCCCCTAGATAAAGGTCAAATTCCGACCGTCGTCGAACGCTTGCTCGAAGACCGGTCGTCGAACCGCGTCTTTTCACCCCAACCGCTACCGCTTTCCAAATTGTCCGGCATTCTCGGCGTCTGCCGTGTTTTCGATTCCGATCGCATCCCAGAGCGCAGGGGATACGCCTCCGCCGGAGCAACATTTCCTCTTGAGATTTATATCGTCTCATTCGCAACAACCGGCCTGACTCCAAACATGGCGTTTCATTTGGAAATTGACGGCATGGAACTTGAGGAGATGTGGGGAAATCAGATCGGCGCTGATTTCCGCTCCGTCCTGCCCGACTATATCGAGAACGCTGCAGCCGCCGTTGTGATGACCACGGTCATATCGAGATCGGAAGTCAGATATGGAGCCAAATCCTATCCGTTTTCCTTTATCGAGGCTGGGCTGCTCGGCCAGAACATCCAGCTTGCAGCCACATCAGTGGGCGTGGGGTCTTGTATGATCGGAGGATTTCCCAACGATTTTCTGACCAAGGCCCTTGATCTATCAGAGGACGAGTTTCCAATCATGGTAATCGCATTGGGCGAGCTTGGCTCTTCGGCAAAATAGGGTCTCGGCCGATCGGACGAAATGGTCCGATCATAGAGGAAACGTGCGAAAAATTGGAATTGGAGCCGCGCGGGGTTTCAGTCAAACGATGAGCGACGTTAGAGCAAACCGAGAATCAACGGGACCCTTTACCCGCCCGGATGCGCGAAAAAACCAAACAGTTTAGGCGCGTTGCGCTTCATTTGCCTCAGTTTGAACGATAACAAAATGCGTCTGGCAGGATTATGGTGCGTTCGGCGAGTCCGATTCAGCGCAACGGGCTATAGAGCAGGGCCGCGCGTCAATCATAAGCTGATCTCCTGCAGTGCATGGCGCAGATACAAGTCAGCCAGATTTCATGGCAAACTCTTCAAAATCCGCGGCAACCGCCTCCGATGCCAGCCGCAACAGCTCGGCCCCGTGCTCCGGCCGGGCAAGGCTGGAATGCGACCCGACCCGGCCGTCGGGAAACTGTGCCCGGTGTTCGTCCGCAGGACCATGTCTGTCGCCGGCATGCGCCTTGATGAAGTCCTGCGTCAGATGTTGCGGCGGGTCCAGTTCGGCGTGATTGGCTGTCCCGTAAAGCGCTTCAACGATGGCGATTTCCGAAGGCGTTGCGTGCATGCCCTCCCAATCGCCGTAAAGCGATGCCCGCAATGTGTTGACGTCTTTGAAATCCCACCATGAGCGGATCCGAACCGCGTCGTCGATCATGTCCGCGGCCGCTGTGCGCAACGGCTCCAGATTGGCGCCGTGTCCGTTCAGGACATAAATGTGCCGAAAGCCCTGCTGAACCAGGCCTTGGAAAATTTCGTGCACGACAGTCGAAAACGTCTCGGTCGTGATCGAAATCGTCCCCGGAAACGCCATGTTGAAGGGTGCCGGCGTGTAGGCCAGTGTCGGTGCGACCAGCGCGTCGGCGATATCGCCAGCCCGTTCACAGATGGATTCGGCGCAGATCGCGTCGGTCCCGATCAGGCCGATCGGGCCATGCTGTTCGTTCGATCCGGTCGGCAGCAGGATGCCGTCGCACCGTTTCAGATAGTCCTCCACCTGAGGCCAGGTGCTTCGATCAAGCCGCATGATCGCTCCTCTGGGATTGTTCTTCAAACACCGCGCGACCGCGCCCAGTCGGCGATTGCCCTTTCGTAGGGCTGCAGTACCGCGTCCACGGCGGATTGCCGCAGAAGGCGCTTCCGATAGAATGCGACCGGCCCATCGATCGGGACCTCGAAGCCGATCGCGGCACCGAGCTTCTCCAGCAACAGGAACGAAATTGCAAACCCGCAATCGCACAGCATCACCGTCTCGCCCGGGACAAGCGGCGCCCGATCCAGAACGGCGGACAATTGTTTGAGGCGGGTCCCGATCACCGCCAGGCTGGCGGCAACCTTGTCCGGGTCCCGGCTTTCCGGCGCGACCTGGGGAAACAGCGCCCGGATGTTCGGTTCCAGCCGGGTGTCGTGAAACCGCGACAGGGACCGGGCAAACGCCCGCTGTCGGACATCGGCCGGCAGCATGGGCGGATGCGGAAACGCCTCCTCGATATATTCGATGATCGCTTCGGAATCCCAAACGGTAAACCCGTCATGGTCGAGCGCCGGGATCGTAGAGACCGGCACCAGCGCCGTATAGTCTTCGCTGCCATAACCTCCGGGCGGCGCAACCTCTTCGAAGTCGAGCCCCTTGGCACGCAGGCAGATCCGCACCTTGGCCGAATAGGAACTGATGGGAAGCGCATAAAGCCTGATCATGGATGGTCCTCTTATCCAATCTGAAAACCAAATGGCGCGGCTGTTGCGGCCGCGCCATTGAAACCTGTCACCGACAAATCCAAACCGTATCGCGGCTCGGTCAGATCAGTTCGACAATTGCCATTTCCGGCCGAGTTCGGCAAAGAACCCGCGTTCCTGCTTCAGCTTGATCCAGGTGTTGATGTAGTTGATCCAGACCTGGTCGGCCTGCGGCAACAGCATGGCGATCGGGGTCGGCGCCTTTGGCGCGGAAACCGGCACGATCATCATTTCCGGATATTTCGCCACCAGTTTGTAGGCTTCCACGTTCGATGTGATGTGCGCGTCGGCACGGCCGGACAGCACTTCCTGGAAGTCGCGCGCCGGCGCTTCGACGATCTTGTGGGTGGCGTTCGGGAAAAACTGTTTGACCTGTTTTTCCTGGGTCGTGCCGAGCGTCGCGGCCACCGTTACCTCCGCTTTGTCGAGATCGGCCCAGTCGTTGAACTTGCCATCGTTTTTCTTCAGCGTCAAAGGCACGGTCGCGAGCGAAAAGTACGAATTGGAATAGCCGGCCGCCTTGGCCCGGGCCGGGGAAATCGAAGCCGAACCGGTCATATGGTACTTGCCGGAGGTCACGCCGGAGACCAGCGTCTTCCAGTCGGCGGGTACAAATTCCAGCTCGACGTCGAGATCCTTGGCCAGTTCGGTCATGACGTCGATGTCATAGCCGGTGTAGGAGTTCGTCGCCGGGTCTTTCATCGTCATCGGATTCCAGTCCCCGGTGGTCCCGACCTTGAGCTTGCCATTGCTCAATATGTCGTCCAGCGCACCGGCTTGAACCTCCGCCGCGCCAAAAGCCAGAAGCATTGCCACCAGGCTGGTTTTCATGAATTTCATTTTTGTCTCCCTCGGATTCTGTTCCGAATTGCCATCTGTTCCCACAGGAATTGCAATAAAATAAATTTATTGCACTCCAGTCAACTATCTATTGCACGGGAAAAGTCACATTGCTAGGGTGACCGGATCGGGTTGCCAGTCAAGACTATCGCGAACCTTTGATCGGTCGTCCGCCGTTTGTTCGGGGGCCGGGTCGCTGTGAAAAACGGTCGAAAGGCTTCAGAAAGGGCGAAGAGGGTGAACGCACAGCAAAAGGCCATCCAGCTGGAAAATGTCGACAAATGGTTCGGCACGTTCCAGGCGCTGAGCGCGGTCAATCTCGAGGTCGCGCTCGGGGAGAAGGTCGTCGTATGCGGCCCGTCGGGCTCAGGCAAATCGACCATGATCCGCTGTATCAACCGATTGGAAAGCCACGAAAAGGGCCGCATCCTCGTTTCCGGCATCGAGCTGACCGACAGCCGCGAAAGCATCCTGGCGGTCCGCGAGAATGTCGGCATGGTGTTCCAGCAGTTCAATCTGTTCCCGCACCTGACCGTTCTGGAAAACCTCACACTGGGCCCGATCCGCGCCCGCAAGCTGCCGAAGGACGAAGCCGTCGCCCGTGCCGAACAATATCTGGAGCGGGTGCACATTCCCGAACAGAAGGACAAGTATCCCGGCCAGCTGTCCGGCGGCCAGCAGCAGCGCGTCGCCATCGCCCGCTCGCTGTGCATGGAGCCGCAGATCCTCCTCTTCGACGAGCCGACCTCCGCCCTCGACCCGGAAATGATCTCCGAAGTGCTCGACGTCATGGGCGAACTGGCGGCGACTGGCATGACCATGATCGTCGTCACCCACGAAATGGGATTTGCCCGCCGCGTTGCCGACACGATGGTGTTCATGGATCGCGGCGAGGTGGTCGAAACCGCGACGCCGGAAGTGTTCTTCGAAACGCCGAAAAGCGAACGCTGCCAGCGTTTCCTCAAACAGATTCTGAATCATTAGGCCCATGATGGCATCCCGTTTTTCCCAATCCCGGATCTGGCGTCCTGTCGTGACCGTTGCCCTTGTCCTGTTGCTCGCGGGATGTTCCGACAATCTGAAATGGTATGTGGTTTCGCCGACGACCAAAAGTGGCATGACCAACCTGCAATTCCTCCTCGGCGGCCTGTACTACACGGTGCTGTTGTCGCTGACCGCGATCCTGATTTCCATCATCATCGGGCTGTTGGTCGCCCTGCCCGGTATTTCCAGTCACAAGGGCCTGCGTGCCTTCAACCGTGTCTATGTCGAGCTTGTGCGCGCCGTTCCGATCCTGGTGCTGATCCTGTGGGTCTATTACGGCCTGCCGCAACTGGCCGGCATCACAATCACCGTGTTCTGGGCGGGCGTCATTGCGCTCGCCCTGTCGGACAGCGCCTTTCAGGCGGAGATTTTCCGCGCCGGTATCCAGTCGATCGCCCGCGGCCAGTATGAGGCGGCCCACTCGATCTCGCTCTCCTACACGGACACAATGCGCTACGTGATCCTGCCGCAAGCGATCCGGCGGATTCTGCCCGCATTGGGCAATCAGCTCGTCTACATGCTGAAGATGTCATCGCTGGTCTCCGTGATCGGCATGCAGGAACTGACCCGCCGCGCCAACGAGCTGGTGGTGACCGAGTACCGCCCGCTGGAAATCTACACCATTCTGGTTCTGGAATATCTGGTTCTCATTCTGATCGTATCGGCCGGCGTGCGCTGGCTGGAACGGCGGATGGCGACCGACGAACGATAGGAAATCCCATGTCCGCCTGGATAAAGATGATCGATGACGACGACGCCGACGCGGACCTGATGGACGCGCTGTCGCTCGCGCGCACCCCGCACGGCACCGTCGACAATGTCATGCGCGTGCATTCTTTGCGCCCCAACACGATGCGCGGCCACGTCGTGCTCTATCGCGCCGCCCTGCACGACGACGCCAACACGCTGCCCATGTGGCTGCAGGAGACCATCTCCTCCTACGTTTCGATCCTCAACGACTGCCCCTATTCCCTGGCCAATCACTGGGCCAATGCCCGGCACCTGATCGGCGACGACAAACGTGCGGACGCCATCGAAGCCGCCTTGAAGGCGCACAAACCGGAACAGGCCTTCGACGGCGCCGAACTGGCGCTCCTGCGCTACGCCGAAAAACTGACGCGCAGGCCCGGCGCCATGACCGAGGACGATGTCGCGGCGATGCGAAACGCCGGCCTCGATGACGGCCAGATCCTCGAGGCGAACCAGATCGTCGGCTATTTCAATTATGTCAACCGCTGCCTCAACGGGCTCGGTGTTACCACCGACGGCGACATCGTCGGCTACTACGCCTCCGACAAGAACGAATGAGGTCGGCGGAAACTAGGGTCTGTGGAGTTTTGAACCTTCATGACGATCGTTGAAAAACCGGACGCAACGGACGACGGTATCGACCGCGCGGTCGGGCGGGCCTTGCGCGAGTTCCGGGAGTTCAACAAACAGACCGCCCGCGACCTGGCGGCACAATCCGGCGTTTCCGCGGCGATGATATCGCGGATCGAAAACGGTCAGGTCTCGCCATCGCTCTCCACCCTCAATGCGCTCGCCACCGCACTCGAAGTGCCGCTGGTCAGCCTCCTGCGCGGTACGGCAACGGCCACAGCCGACATGACCCATGTGCAAAACGGCGACGGTCTCAAATCCGTCCGGCTCGCCGGCGCCCACATGCACGAATTCACCGGTCTCGGCTTTCATCACCGGCTCGGCCTGCGCTTCGAAGCGCTGATGGTGCGCCTGGAACGGCGCGAGGATGCCAGACCGCCGGTCTATAACGGCCATGGCTGCCTGTTCCTCTACATTCTGGAGGGCGAGGCGATCTATCAGTACGGCGACCGCGAAGTGCACATGCGCGCAGGCGATTCCCTCAGTTTCGACGCCGAGGTCGGCCATGGCTTTCGCGAAGTGATCACGCCGGAACTGAAATTTCTGTCGGTGCAGGCGGAGAGCCGATAGGGCGACTTATGCAAGGGGACAGCAAAGGCAAGGCAATGGACAGTGCAATGGACAAGATGGATGCGGCGCTCAACGAAGGCGCGGAAAACCTGCTGCTCAACTGTGCCGGGCTCTCAGCTGGCGAAAGCCTTGTGATCCTGCACGAGGACCCGGCGCTCGGCTGGTACGACCTGGCCGCACCGGAAGCGATCGCCGCCTGCGCCAGGCGCATGGGCATGAAGCTGACGCTGATCCAGGTCAACGCGCCGGGCGAAAACGAACCCCTCGCAGAGACCATCGAAACCGCGATGGCCGAACACGACCAGACCATCTTCTTTGCCCGCCTCGGCGACCAGGACCGGTTCGCGCCGGCACGCACCAGGCGGCCGGCCGTGATGAGCTATGTCACCGACGCGGCCCTGCTGGCCTCCCGCTTCGGCCGCACCCATCACAAGGCAATGGTGGAATTGAAGAATATCCTCAACACGATCATGGACCGCGCCGATGAAATCCATGTCACCTGCCCGTCCGGCACCGACCTGAAGGGCCGGCTTCTGCCTGGCGGCCACGGCGGTCCGGAAGATGTCTCCATAAGCCGCTATCCGATGGGGGTCTACAAACCCAATTCCATGTCCGGATTTTCCGGCCGGGTCGCCATAACCCGCTACGTGACCCCGACCGGGTCCCGGCCCTACGAGCCGGCGATCCTGCCTCTGGAAGGCACCGTTTTTGCCCATGTCGACAAGGGCAGGATCAAGGGTTTCGATGGTCCGGAAGCCGAAAAGGTCGAGGCGCATTACGAGCACGTCGCCGGCCTTTTCGGCATTCAGCCGATGATCGCCGATTCCTGGCATTCCGGCATGCACCCGGCCTGCGATTTTCGCGGTCGCGCCTCCGACAATGTCGACAAGTGGGGCAATACGGTGTTCTGCAATCCCCGGATCCTGCACTGCCACACCTGCGGCGACTATGCCCCGGGCGAGATCTGCTGGATGGTGTTCGATCCGGTGATCCGGATCGACGGCGAGGTCTTGTGGGACAGGGGCCGGATGAATATCCGGCAGTGCCCGGATTTGATCGCGTTTGCGCAGAAATGGCCGGAAATCGGAGAGATGCTGGAGAACCCGGCGACGGGTATCGGGCTGGATTGAGTTGGGGCGGCCCGGCAGATCGAAATGACATAAGCCGGGTTATTTAGGTCATGCTATTCGCCCCGGACCCGGCGCCACCGCCCGAAATCCCACGTGCCTCGCCGGGCCTGATCCGGCGTCCAGGCGGTCGAAGGTTGCCCCGGTTGCACATTCGCGATGCGTAGCACCTGTCACATGGACCCCGCATCGAGTGCGGGGACGCACTTGGGGTTTATCGACGGGTCCAACCGTCCAGTGCGGAGGACACCACAAATCGCGCCTGTCGCGGGCCCAGTTCGCGGGCGGTACGTTGCACATCCCCCCGCAATACGGCTTCCGATAGGCCTCGCGGGACATGCACTCATGCGATAAAGTGCAGGTCTCGAATCCGCGCCAGCCCGAACAACGGAACCGCCCCATGCCGACCCTCAACCACGAAACCGTTCCCTATGGATCCTGGTCCTCGCCGATCACCTCCGATCTGATCGCCGCGCACCCGATCCGCCTCGGCGACGTGTCCGTCGACGGCGACACGCTGTACTGGATCGAGGCACGGCCGTCGGAACAGGGGCGCTGCGTGATCGTGCGGCGCGATCCCGATGGCGCGACGCACGACGTCCTGCCCCCGCCGTTCTCGGCCCGCACGCTGGTACACGAATATGGCGGCGGCTCCTTCCTCGCCCATGACGGCACGGTCTATTTCTGCAATCTCGACCCGAAACAACCGCATGCCGACCAGCGTGTCTACCGGATCGGCTCGGGCGCGCCCGAACCCCTGACGTCGCAAACCAGTGCCCGGTATGCCGACATGGACATGGATGCGCACCGCAACCGGCTGCTGGCGGTCCGTGAGACCCATTCCGACAGCGGCCCGGAACCGGTCAACGAAATCGTCGCGATCGCCCTTGACGGCTCGGGCGACGTCCGGGTTCTGGCCACCGGCAACGATTTTTATGCATCCCCGCGCTTGTCGCCGGACGGCACGCAGCTTGCGTGGATATCCTGGGACCATCCGGCAATGCCTTGGACCGACACCGAACTCTGGGTCGCCGATATCGACGCGGCCGGAAACCCGGGCAACAAACGCCGCGTAGCCGGCGGGCCCGGAACATCGGTGGTGCAACCGGCCTGGTCTCCGGACGGCGCGCTCTATTTCGTCACCGACAGCAACAATTGGTGGAACCTTGCCCGTGTTGCCGGCATCAACGCCGGCGCTGAAATGCTCCTGGAGACCGAGGCCGAATTCGCCCAGCCGCTCTGGCAGCTGGGCTCCAGCACCTACACGTTCCTGTCGGCCGACACGCTGATAGCCGCGGCCTGCCGGGACGGCATCTGGGGTCTGGTCTCGATCGATCTCGCCGACCAAAGGGTGGAAATCCTCGACCTGCCCTATCTCGCCTACCGGTCGCTGCACGTCCTCGGCGACAGACTTGTCGCCATCGCCGCCTCGGCCGAAGAACCGGAAACCCTGATCATCCTCGACGGCGCCGGCACCCATGTCGAACCCGTCCGGGCGGCCTTCGCCGTCGACGCCGACCTGAAGGCCTATTTCTCCGCCCCCGAGGCGATCGCGTTTCCGACCGCCGGCGACCAGACCGCCTACGCTTTTCACTATCCGCCGACCAATCCGGGCTTCGTTGCGCCTGACGGCGAGAAACCGCCGCTGATCGTCATGTCCCATGGCGGCCCGACTTCGGCGGCGTCCGGTGCGCTGGCGCTTGGCAAACAGTTCTGGACCAGCCGCGGCTTTGCCGTCGTCGACGTCAATTACCGCGGCAGCACCGGTTTCGGCCGCGACTACCGGTTCAAGCTACAGAATCAGTGGGGCATCGCCGATGTCGAAGACTGCATCGCCGCCGCGCAATATCTGATCGACCAGGGCAAGGCGGACCCGGACCGGGTCGGCATTACCGGCGGAAGCGCCGGCGGCTACACGACGCTGTGCGCCCTCACCTTCCACGATTTCTTCAAGGCCGGCGCCAGCCATTACGGCATCGGCGATCTGGAAATGCTGGCCAAGGACACCCACAAGTTCGAGTCGCGCTATCTCGACGGCCTGATCGGCGCCTGGCCCGACGAGCAGGCGACCTACCGCGCGCGCTCGCCCATACATCACGTGGAAAGGCTCAACGCGCCGGTCGCCTTCTTCCAGGGCGCGCAGGACAAGGTCGTCCCGCCAGAACAGGCCGACGCCATGGTCGCGGCTTTGCGCGCCAAGAACTGCCCGGTCGCCTATGTCCTGTTCGAGGACGAACAGCACGGCTTCCGCAAGGGCGCCAACATCAAGCGCGCGCTGGACGGGGAATTGCTGTTCTTTTCCATGTGGCTGAGCGGTCGGGCGCTGCGGTTTTTCGGGTAGGGTGGGAAACAACAACAGGAACGTGGCTCAATGCCCAACACCCTGCACGACACCATCACCGTTTGCATGAACGCAGGTCTACAAGCTACCATCCGCTACCGACCTGCTTGAAGTCTCGAAAAACCGGGCTTCGCCGCAAGGATGCGGCCGCGGACCCGGCAAGCACAGGGGATACAATCGATGCTGGATGTTTTGATCAAGGGCGGTACTGTCTACGACGGTTCCGGCGCCGTCCCGTTTACCGCGGACATTGCCGTCAACGACGGAATGATCGTCGAAATCGGTGCTGAGGACGGCGAGGCGGACCATGTCCTCGATGCATCGGGTCTGGCGGTTTCTCCCGGCTTTGTCGATCTGCACACCCATTCCGACTTCACCCTGGCCGCCAATGGACGCGCCGAGAGCCAGGTCCATCAGGGCGTGACGACCGAGGTGGTCGGCCAGTGCGGGGTGTCCTGCGCGCCAGCCAGATCCAATGCCGACATTGCCCTGATGTCACCGGGATTTGTCGAAGGCGCGGTCGAGACCGATTGGCGTTCGTTCGGGGACTATCTCGATCATCTCGACAAGATTCCACTGGGTGTGAACGTTGCCGCCTTTGTCGGTCACGGCACGATCCACCGCGCAATTGTCGGCGACGCGTTGCGGCCCGCCGATGAAGACGAGATGGATGAAATGGTGGCGCTGCTCGATGAAAGCATCGAGGGCGGCGCCTACGGCTTTTCCAGCGGCCTGGAATATTGGCCGGGCAGTCTCGCCAGCCCCGATCAATTGGCGGACATGGCAAAGGTCGCCGCAAGACATGACGTGCTTTACGCGACCCATGTGCGCAACCGGGATCTGTTTTACGATCTCGGCTTCGGCGAAGCGCTGGCGACCGCCCGAGCCTCCGGGGCGCGTTTGCAGATTTCGCACATCCAGCCCAAGTTCGGAGCGCCGGACTTTGCCATGCAACATGCCATAGACATGTGCGAGCAGTCGCGCGCGCACGGAGTGGATGTCGCCTTCGACGTCATCCCGCACGACTGGTCGCACACGCGGGTCATGGCGATCCTGCCGCAATGGGCCCAGGAGGGCGGCCCCGACAAGGTTCGCGAGCGTTTGAGCGACAATGCCACGCGCGAGAAAATCAAGCGCAACCCGCGACCGATGTGGCGTCTGGTGAATTCCGACGGATGGGACCGGATCGTGCTGATGCAGTCCGAGGCAAACAAGGACCTCGTTGGCATGACTTTCGAGGATATCGGGCGACGGAAGAACACGCACCCCTATGATGCCGTCTTCGACCTGCTTCTGGAAGAGGAAGGCGACAACATGAACCACCTCATGTGGACGTCGCAATCCTTCAACAATGGCGACATAAATCTTGCCCTCCAGCAGCCGCAATGCGCGGTGATCTCCGATACTCAGGCGCTTGCACCCTACGGCTGCCTGAAACATCATATCGGCTCGCTGTCGGGATATGGCTGGGCGGCGCGTTTCCTGGCGCATTATGTGCGCGACACCGGTTTGCTGACCCTCCAGGAAGGAATCCGCCGCATCACCTCGCTGCCGGCCGAGCGGTTGGGCGTGAGCGATCGCGGAACGCTGAAAACGGGCGCATGCGCCGATGTAACGGTATTCGACGCAACCGATATCGAGAGCCATGCGAGCGTGGAAACACCCCGCAAATATGCGACCGGCATCGCCCATGTGCTGGTCAATGGCGGCATTTCAATGCGGGATGGCCAAAGGACCGATGTCGATTCCGGATGCGTTCTTCGATCGCATTAGAGCTTTTCCTGTTCAGACGGAATCGTCTGGACAGATAAGAAATGCGGAATACAGGGACTTTGAGTTTTTCACTGTTTCCGTGAAACTGTGAAAAACTCTAGAGCCGTTTCAACCCCGTCCCTGCGTTTCGAAATGGCAGGCTTCCCAGTGGCCGGGAGATTTCTCTTCCAGTTTCGGTTCCACTTCACTGCAGATCTTTTGCGCATAGGCGCAGCGGGTCCGGAAGCGGCATCCCGTGGGTTTGTTGATCGGATTGGGAATATCGCCTTCCAGTCGAATGCGCTGCACCTTTTCGCCCGATGAACTGGTCAGGACGGCCGACAGCAGCGCCCGCGTGTAGGGATGCCGGGGATTGCCGAACAGGGCCTTGCGGTCCGCCTTTTCCACGATCGCCCCGAGGTACATGACCGCCACTTCGTCGCAGACGTGCTGAATGACCGCGAGGTCATGGGATATGAACAGATAGGTCAGGTCGAGCTCATCCTGCAATGCGCACAAGAGATTCAGGATCTGGGCCTGAATTGCGACATCAAGGGCCGACACCGGTTCATCGCAGACGATGAACCTGGGATTGAGCGCCAACGCCCTGGCAATGCATATGCGCTGTCTCTGTCCGCCTGAAAACTGATGCGGATAAAGCGGCATCTGGTTCTTACGCAATCCGACCAGGCCGAAAAGCTCCTCCACCCGTTCCTGGCGTTCCTTCGCAGTGCCGATCTTGTGAACGACAAGCGGGTCCATCACGATATCGCCCGCGGTCTGTCGCGGATTGAGCGCCGAATAGGGATCCTGAAAGATGATCTGCATCCGCTCGCGCAGGGCGAACATGTCCTGGCCGGAAACGGAGCCGAGATCCGTATCGTCGAACAAAAGCCGGCCGCCATTCGACTTGACAAGACCCAGCAGGGCCCGGCCCGTCGTTGTCTTTCCGCACCCGCTTTCCCCGACGAGACCGAGTGTCCTGCCGCGGTGGATCTTGAAACTGACGCCATCCACGGCGTGCACCACCGGCGGTTCGGCGAACCAGCTTGTCCGTTTCAATTTGAAATGAACCTTCAGATCCTCGACTTCAACGAGCGGCTTGCCGTCGGCCTGTTCGTTCATTGTTCGCCACCCTGTTCTGCGAGCCAGCACATGACGGAACGCCGGGCGCCAAGATCGAAGCTGGGAGGCATGTCCAGGCATTTTTCGGTCGCCTCGCTGCAGCGTGGGACGAACGGGCAACCCGGCTGGCGATTGCGGGGATCTGGAACCGATCCCGGTATCTCGGGCAGGGTTTCGCGGAACCCGGAAGAATCGGGTTTTATCTCCAGCATGGATCGCAGCAGGCCCTTTGTGTAGGGATGTTGGGGATTGTTGCGGATTTCATCCAGCGTCCCCTCTTCGATCTTGTATCCCGCATACATGACAATGACGCGATCGGCCATCGAACTGACGGCGCCGAAATCGTGGGTGATCAAAATGATGCTCGTCCGGTTACGCGCCTGAATGTCTTTCAGCAGGTCGAAAATCTGCGCCTGGACGGTAACATCGAGCGCGGTCGTCGGTTCGTCGGCAATCAGAACTTTCGGGTCGCACACAAGCGCCATTGCAATCATGACCCGCTGGCGCATGCCTCCGGACAGCTGATGCGGATATTCCTTTATGCGTTGTTCGGGCGCCGGTATCTGCACGGATCGCAACAGGTCGATGGCTTGCGCCTGCGCTTCCGCCTTGCTGACCGGCAGGTGCCGCCGGATGGTCTCAACCAGTTGATTGCCGACGGTGTAAACCGGGTTCAGGGAGGTCATCGGCTCTTGAAATATCATCGATATTTCCTTGCCCCGCAATCGGCTGATCTGCTTTTTTGAAACGCTCAGCAAATCCTCGCCGTTCAGCAATACCCGGCCGGCGCTGATCCTGCCTGGCGGAGAGGGAACCATGCGGAGCAGTGCCAGCGCCGTCATGCTCTTGCCGCAGCCGCTTTCACCGATGATGCCGAGGGTCTGACCGCGCTCAAGGCTGAAACTGACGTCGGACAAAATGTTGACCGCCTGCCCCTTGACGTCGAAATCGACACCAAGGTCGCTCACCTGCAGGACGATGTCTGGTTCAGCCGCTGCATTTTCCGCCATGGTCCGCTCTACCTGCCACGAAGTTTGGGATTGAAGGCGTCGTTCAGACCGTCTCCGATCAGAGCGATGCACAATACGACGAACAGGATCGCCAAACCGGGAAACGTGACCGTCCACCAAGCGTCGAAGAAATAATCCCGCGACAGGCCGATCATCTTGCCCCAGGTGATGACGTCGGGATCCGTCAGGCCGAGGAAGCTCAACGCGGCTTCATAGATCACCGTGATCCCGACCCTCAACGTGACGGCGATGATGATGGGCGGCATCGCGTTCGGCAGGATGATCCTGGTGATTATTCGAAGGTTCCGGTCGCCGATGGCGCGCGAAGCCGTCACATATTCCTGTTCCCGGATCTTCAGGAATTCGGCACGGGTCAGCCTGGCCTCCGTCGTCCAGGTGGTGACGGCGATGGCCAAAATGACAACAACGATATCGGAGGAAAAAACCGCCACGATGACCATCGCAAACACCAGGGGCGGCAGAACCTGAAAGAATTCCGTCACCCGCATCAGCACATTGTCGATCAAACCACCGTAATAGCCGGCGATTGCACCGACGGTTATTCCGATCAGGACGGTCACCACAGTGGCCGTCACCGCGATAATCAAGGTCGGTCTGGTGCCATAGACGATCCCGACGAACACATCGCGGCCCAGATAATCGGTGCCCAGGATGTAATCGGCGCCGGGGCCCGTCAGCGGAGCCGCGACCATTTCGAAAGGGTCGGCCGTCAGGATCATCGGTCCGAACAGTCCCACCGCCACGAACACGAAAACGAAGATCAGACCGACGAGCGCAGCGCGATTCGAACAGAATAGGGAAAACGTTTCCCGCCATTTCGCCTCCGGTTCCGCAGCGGCCTCCTCGAATTTAAACAAGGGTTGGGCGGGGGACTGTGCCGGCACTTGGCCGGGAGGGACGTCGGACTGTGTCATGTGATCGACTGGATCCTCGGGTCCATCCACTTGTAGATCAGGTCGGTGATGATATTTGCCACAATCGTCGTCGCGGCAGCCCCGAACAGGACACCCATGATGACCGGAAAATCCCGGCGCACGATGGATTCGTATAGGAGCGGGCCGATCCCGGGCAAACTGAAAACCGTTTCGACCAGAACCGCACCGGAGAAAACCTGTGCAAGCTGCAATCCCGCCAGTGTCACCACGGGAAGGGACGCGTTCTTCAAGGCATGTTTGAATATGACCTTGGTTTCGGACAGGCCCTTCGTTCTGGCCGTCCGGACATAGTCGGATCCCAGCACATCGAGCATTGCTGCGCGCGATATCCGGCTGTAATTGGCCAGAAACAGAATAGCGAGCGTGAACGTCGGCAGGACGAGGTGATTGACGATATCGAGAAACCGGCCAAAGGCCGTTTCGGGTTCCGGAATCGAGCGAATTCCGTAGGCGGGAAACCATGGCAGATAAAGCGCGAACACCAACAGGATGATCATGCCCAGCCAGAACACCGGCGTTGCATAGCCGAACAGGGAAAACACGGTAACGAAATTGCTGAACAATCCTCTCGGCTTGATCGCCGCGTAAACGCCGAACAAGGTGCCGACAATCACCGCGATCACCAGTGCCGACAATGTCAGCATCAGGGTTGTCGGCAGATGATTGAGCAACAGGGTGGTGACGGATTCATCATAGTAGAACGAATAGCCCAGATCGCCTGTCAGGACCTGGCCGAGATATTTGACCAATTGTATGTAGATCGGCTGGTCAAGGCCGTAGGACGCGCGCAGTCTGGCGGCAAGTTCCGGATCGCCGCCGCCGGCTTCGGCCAGCATGGCATCGACCACATCGCCTGGCGCTGCGTGCAACAGCATGAAATTCAGCACGATGACGGCAATGATCAGGACAAATCCCAACAGCAGTCTTTGGACAATGGCCAGTTTCATCGATCACCAAATGGATGACGCATAAACGCTGCGCTGCCGAAGTCTGAAGTTCGTGAATAGGGAGTGAACGGTTCCGCTTCAGCTCACTCCCAGGTCCAGATGGTCACGCTCCGCGCAGACCTAGTTCTGCGCTTTTTTCCAGTACATGACGTCCCAGTTCTCGGCCGTTCCATAGGATGGGAAAAACAGGTCCTTGTGGGCGAAAAACAGGCTTGGCGTATCGAACAGCCACAGCATGGGCATTTCTTCCAGGAGGATGTCCTGCACCTCGGCGTACAATTGTCGGCGTTTTTCGATGTCGGCTTCCGCGGCCGCCTTGGCGAAGATCTCATCGACCTTCGGGTTACAATACCCGGACGTGTTGGTGTAGGCCTGATTTTTGATGTTGTCGCAGACATAGAGCCTGCTGACACCGATGGCCGGGTCGGTCTTGTCCCCGGGCCAGTTCAGGGACATGTCGAAATCCCAGGCGGCACTCCGCTTGGCCCATCCGGCAAAGCCCTGTTGCGGTTCAAGTTTGACCTTGATCCCAACTTTCTTCAGCGACGCGGCGATGAATTCCGCCGGCAGCGTGTTGAAATCGGGCATGAAGGGCGGCGCGATGAAAATCAGATTGAGTTCGAGCCGGAACCCGTCGTCTTTTTTCGCATACCCCGCCTCGTCCAGCATCTCGTTGGCTTTGTCGACGTCGAAAGGATAGCCCTGCAGCTGATCGTTGAAGAAGACGTTCGTTGCCGGCAGGGGCGAGCGCGCCGCCTTGGTATAGCCGCCGTGCAGGACATTGGAGATTTTCGCGCGGTCGATCGCGTAGGCGATCGCCTGGCGGACCGCTTTGTTTTTGAACGGATCCCGGCGATTGTTGAATTCCAGCACAATCGCACCGCCCGCTATTCCCTTGTATTCCTCCAGCGACAGATGCTCGAGTTTCGAAAACTCCTTGATGTCGCTGAAGCGCATGACCGAATCCGTACGCGCAAGCTGGAACTGGTTCTGCCTGAGCCCGATCCGCTTGGCAGTTTTGTCCTGCACGTTGCGATAGATGATCTTGTCGAGATATGGCAGGCCGTCGACGAAATGGTCTTCATTGCGTGCAATGCTGACATATTCGTCGGTTTTTCGGTCGGAGATTTTGAACGGACCGGATCCGACCGGATCCTTGTGCGCGTCCTGCTTCATGAAATCTTCGGCCGCGGCGTAAACATGCTTCGGCAGGATCGGCAATTGCCGGGGCGTCGTGGCAGCCAGCAGCAGCGGCCCGTGCGGCTCCGAAAGTTTCATGACGAGCGTATTCGCGTCGGGAAACTCGAACCCTTCGACCGGCCCGAACATCTGCTTGCCGAACCGGTGATGTTTCTTGATCACCTCGAAGGAATAGGCCACGTCCTCGGACGTGATCGGCTTTCCGTCATGAAATTTCGCGTCTTTGGCCAGATTGAATGTATATGTCTTGCCATCTTCCGAAATGTCCCAGGACTCGGCGAGGTATGGCGCAATTTCATTGTTCTCGTCCATTCTGACGAGACTTGCGAATATCTGCGACGTTACCAGACCGACTTCATAGGCCGAATGAAGCGGATTCAGGCTCGGAATCTTTGATGACAGGTAGACGACGGTCCCGCCTTGAACCGGCGTCTCCGCCTGAACCGTTGGGGCGACGATGGCGGAGGCGGCAAAACCAAGCGCGACGGCCGATGCCCACTGGATAGTTTTCACTCTGAGCGTCATTCCAAACCTTCCCTTCATTGCTTATTTCGATTTCAACAACAGACTTCCTTCGGCGATCTCCCATCCAGTGAAAATTTCAAAACCCGCGGCCAATCAAGGCGGCAAATGCGGAAACCGGGTCGTTACCACTCCGCATGGTTGCTTGCATTTCTTCGAAAACACGTATCGGAATCCTCTGATGTCCAGGAAAAGGACCGCTCCCGATTGTGTGATCGGAGCACAGATCATCGAAGACTGTCAAACGGATATTCCCGGCTAGGGCCGCACACGCACTCCAGTGTCCGCCCGCCGCACCATTGCCGGCACGGGCGCAACGCCGGACACGGTCGATGGGCAAAACACACCGCGGCCACGGCTATAGCGGGGCGCGCCAATCCATGTCGGGATCAAGCGGAAAGATCGGACGGGGCACGCGGTCAAGGCCGAGATTGCCCAAAATCGGCGTCGTCAGGCCGGGCACATCGACTTCGAAAATCTGGTCAGGCCTGTGGTGCTCATCGAAACCCGCGCGAAAGTGCCCCCGCGATTTCACCACGAGAACGCGCAATTGGGCAATGTCGAGGCCCAGCCTTTCCAGAAAAACCGGTTCCGCCAGTTGCTGGCGCGCCGTCGCGACCACGACCTGAAGACCGCCGAGCGAGAGCAGCGCGCACAATCCCAGATTTATCCGGCGCCCCCCGAACAGCCCGCGCCGGCCGACGCAATCGCCATCGGCCAGTCTTTCGATCCGGGCATCGGCTTCGAACGGTTCGGAGAACCGGGTCCCTTCGTCGCGGTTGAAACGGGCCCGAAACCGGGCCCCGACCCCCCGTTCGTGGGCCTCGATTGCCAGGGCCGGGTCTATGATCATGCCGACGGTCACATGCCTGACGCCTTCCTCATACAGACGCCGCAGGACATACATAGTGTTGCCGCGCCCGCCGGCGCCGGGATTGTCCGCGACGTCGGCCAGAATGACCGCCGGTCTCGCCGGATCCTCCGCAACCGCCTTGGACAGGGAAACGGCATCGTCCAGGCTTGTCAGCCTCGCCTGATAGTTTCGCCGGTCGGCCCGGGCCCTGTCAGCCAGTTGCCCGGCCGTCCTTCTTGCCATGTCGAAACCGTTCGGAGCGCCCGCATCGGCGGTAACGACGATCGACAGGCCATTGGTTGACGCATTTGCCGGCGCGAAACCCGGGAGGATCGAAACATTGATCACCGGCGGCACCACCAATGTCTGGCCGTATTTCACAAGGTCCGCAAAAGGTCCCTCGGCGGTCAGAAGACTGACCGCCGGACTGATCATGGGCACCTTCACCAGCGTGCTGCAGGTGCGCAGGCCCGCCAGCATCGCCGTCATGATCCGGGCCGCCTCGCTCCCCCGCTCTTCCTGATCCACATGCGGGTTCGTCAGATAGGCAACTATTGCATCGACCGAATTCTGCATTCTCGGTGTGACGTGTCCGTGCAGATCCAAAGTGGCGATGATCGGCACGTCCGGGCCGGCAACCTCGCGCACCGCGGCAAATACGGCACCGTCCGCGTCGTCCTCTTCCGTGCTCAGCCCGGCTCCGTGTTCGGAGATGTAAATACCATCGAGAACCCCGGCGCCACTCAACCCCTCGCGGAGATCGTCAAGTATTTCCAGAAAGAACCCGTGCTCAGCCGGACCGCCCGGCGGGGCCTCGGCGAGCAGGATCGGCACCGGCGTCCAGGGGCCCGTCTTGTCCATTTCCGCGCAGAAGCCCTGGACAGTCCCCGGCAAACCCGCCCGGTCGCCGTCCAGCTCAAGGCTTATCGCCTCGGCGTCGAGATACAGGGATTCCATGAAGGCCTGTCGGTCCGAGACCGGGGCGTTTCTGTTCGATTCCAGCGCAAATCCCAGAATCGCGATGTTCGGGCCTGTGGACGTCGTCATGAGTGTGTCCCTGTTCATGGATGACCGGTGTCAAGGCGCGGCAGGATCCGCAGATCCAACGCCAGCGCCGCCGGCTTTTGCGTCAATGGTGCTTGTCCGGCTTCATCAAGAAAGCAGAAAGTGCATCCACCGACCGTTCCGCTGCAGGGTCCATCAAATCGAAACGCCTCGGTGCTCGCTTGTCGGCGCAACAGCAACCCTTCGCCCCGCAATTCGACATGAAACGCACCCATTTCAGGCGTGCCGTAACATCCGGACAAGTCCTGCAGCCCGTCCGGCTCCGCACGCGCGGATCGCGGCGGCCAGACAAACGCGTTGGGCTCACCCGCATCCGCCAGCACCTGGGCGATGATTTCATGGCCGATGGCGGCTGTCGGTGCATCCGCAACATTCGTCGCGACGGCAACCGACAGTTTCTTCTGCATGACATGACCGACAAAACTTGAAATGCCCGGTCGCTGGCCGGTGTGCCATGCAAGCGTGTGGTTCGCGTCGAGATGTTCGAGTTCCAGCCCCAGCCCGTATCCGACCTTCAGGAACGGTCGCGATGGCACAATCATCGGCTCGGAAATCATCTGCATTCCCTGTTCGCGCGTCAGGACGTCTGTATCCCCGTCAAGTGTCGAAATCAGGCGAACCATGTCGCGCACCGAAATAACCAGCCCACCGGCGGGATAAAACAACGGCGCCTCCCAGAACCCGGATGACTGAAACCCCGAGGCGGTCGGCAACAGGGGAGCGGCGATGTTCGTCCGGTCATGAAGTCCTTTCCCGCCGACGGCGCTCCTGCGCATCCCGAGCGGCCGGAAGACCAGGTTTTCCGCTGCGTCAGCAAAAGAACATTGATACAGCTCTTCGATGATCCCGCCCAGAAGACAATAACCCTCGTTGCTGTAACTCAGCCGTTCACCGGGTAATCCCAGCATAGTGAATGCAAACGCGTTGATGTTTTCCACCAGATCCGCCGGCGTCAGCAGGAGGCCGCCACCTTCATTGTCCGGCGGCCGCCTTTCCGGATCGGGCACTGTCACCGCGCCGCGTTCATCAAAGGCCACATCCGTTGCCCGGTGGCGAAACGGCAGTCCCGGAAACCCGGCCGAATGTGTCAAAAAATGATGAAGACGCATCCGACCGTCGCGGGCACGGTCAAGCCCGGGATAAAATCGCGAAACCGGGTCAGACAAGGTCAGGAGGGTCTGCGCCTCGGCCCGCATGATGAGGATGGCGGTCAGAAACTTGGTCACCGACGCAACCCCGAACATCGTATCCGTGGTGACCGGCAGCCGACCCTCGACATCCCTGGTTCCCAGACCCCGGGCAAAGATCTCGGACCCTGCTTCGGCGACGGCAACAGCAAGTCCGGGCAATGCATATCTGTCGGCAACGCTTTCCAGCAAACCGGAGAGCCGGCGCGTCTCATTCAGTCGATCGACGGTCAATCACAACACCCCGGCCAATGGATTTCGATGCACCAGCATAATACCAACCGTGCAAATTCAGAACCGGTGTCCTATTCCGGCAACGGCAGGCGATCCGAGTCCGTTGATTGGCGTGTGTCTTGCCCGTTGAAACGTCACTCGATCAGCTTGGCCAGTTCCATGCCGACATAACGGTGCCCCTCGACGTTCAGATGGTCGTCGAGAACGAAATATTTATCTCGTGCAATGTCGAGATCGACGAACGTGACATTGTCCATGCCTTCCAGCTCAGAATGTCCGAAATTCTCGAACCTGTTCCCGTGTGCGTTGGAGTAAAAGATAATGATCCGTTTCCCTGCGAGAACGGCCCTGTAGTCGGACAGGACCGCGCCGAGCGCATCGAGATGAGGCGCGAAATTCTTGCCTTTCCGGCCGAAGATCTTGCGAAACTGCGTCCTCAAAGGGCGAAAGGGAAGGGTCAGCGTCCTTTCAAGCGCATGGGTGTTCAGGATTGCCGCGAGATGGTTCGAAACCGTGCGCGCGGATGGCTCGATGCTGTTTTCCAATGTCGTCGCGAACGCCCTGGCCTCCGCCTCGAAATCGATCCGGGCCCTGTTTTCGCTCAGATCATTGTCGCAATACTGGATCATGATCGTGTCGACGCGCTCCAGCAGGGGCGTCTGTACGAGCCGGCGGAGCTCCCTGCGTGTGCCGTAGCTGGACACGGCCAGGTTGAAGACGGGTTTGTCGGTCTGCGTCTGAAGCACGTTGGCAAATGTCTCTTCATCGTTGACGCCCCACCCCATTGCGTGGGAATCGCCCAGGATCGCAATCCCTCCCGCAGCGCCCGAAGTCCCGTTCTCCGCCGGCGCCCCCCGGTCCGGGACAAAGCGTCCGGATCGGTCGAAATTGAGGACCGTGTCAAATTCGACATTGCCGAAATTGCAGGCGCCGAGCGCCGGAACGTAGATATTACCCGAATCCGCTTTGATGCACTCCTTCTGGTACTGCCAGATATTTCTTGTTGTAATCCTGTAGATATACTGCTGGTACAAATTGACTGGCCACACATTCAACACAGATCCCGTCGAATTCAAATAAAACGAAAACCCCATCAGCGAAAAAGCAAGAACAACATAAAATATTACTGACAAAAACCCGATATACGTTACCCTTACAAGGACTTTACTCGAACTGGACATACTGGAAATGATTTTCTAGGTCTAAATTTGTGAGAAACGCACGCCGGTCGACGCTATCCCATGGCAGGGTCCGCAGAAGACCAAAGATTATTCCAACGCGTGGCCGTCAGCAAGCCGCCAAAACGGACCCATTTCCCAAATCTGACTGACAGCGCGCCGCACTTCACATTCGCCTGCTGCGGTCCGGCTGTTCTCTATTCGTCAAATCGTCGGCCGCATCGCCGGTCCACATTGACATTTGGTCAGATCCGGGGGTGTTGCGACATCGCCCGACCCAACCGCAAACACGCCGCCATCGTCAACCAGCCAGATCTCATCCATCTTCTCGGCAAGGTCCATGTTATGAGTGATCATCAGGGTGGTGGCATCGCAGTCGCGCACGAACGCCTCAACCAAATCCGGACCGTCCGCATCGAGTGCGTCGTCGGGCTCGTCGAGCAGCAGCAATTGCGGTTTCGACAAGGCGGCGCGAGCAAGCAGCACACGCCTGATTTCTCCCGCTGAAAGGTTGCGCCCGGCTTCCGCGACCTTGCCGTCGAGGCCACCAAGCCGTTCGACGACGCCGGAAAGGCCGAACCGGTGCGCCGCCTCCAGGATTTCGTCGTCCGCCGGCCGCTTTGCCATGCCCATTGTGAGCGCCCGGCGCAGGGTACCGGACAGGATCGGCGACCGGGTTCCAACAAGCGAGATCGCGTCGCGGCGCTCCGCATTGGTCAGGCTCGACAGGGCCCGATCGCCTAACATGACCTTGCCCCGCGCCGGCTTTTCAAGCCCGGCCGCGAGCGTCAGCATGGTCGATTTGCCAGCGCCGTTCGATCCGACGATCGCAATTTTCCGACCCGCTTCCGCCTTGACGGAAACTCTTTTCAGCGGAGCTGCCGAGACGTTTTCAAGCGACAGGCTTTGCGGTTCGTCCGGCAGGGCGTCGGCATCCCCGCGGCGTTTTCTCGGTAATTTCGGAACCGACAGCAATTTTTCGCATTTGTCGCGCGCCGTCACCCAGGCCCGGTGTTTGTCCCAGACGCCGGCGAGATCGCGCATGGGTTGGATCATCAGCCCCACGGCGGCGAGCGCCCCCGCAGTCACCGGTCCCGACACGCCGGCGCGAAGCGCCATGGCCAGCACGGCCGCGGCCGTCAGGCCGGCGACCGCATCGGGAATGGCGCGCAACAGGGCGGCGCCGCGCGCGCGCTCGACAGCGGAGGAAACAAGCTGGTCCGTGCGCTTGATCAGGTGCCTGGTTTCGGTGCGGATGCGCCCGAGCAGATGCAGTTCCGGGGCATGGGGGATCCTTTCCAGCATGTCGGCGGCAAGCCGCGCCCGGCGAGCCCGCAACCGCCGATGCGCCGGCCCCAGCCGCGGACCGGCGAGCAACATGGCCAGCAGTCCGACACCGATCGGAACGCTGGCCGCCATGCCGAGATCGCGGTTCAGGAGAAACAGCACCGCCCCTGAAATCGGCAGCAGGATTGTCGCCGAGATCAGACGGGAAATACCGAGACTGACCCACCCGCGCACGGCAGCGAGATCGCCCACGAACCGCATCGACAGGCCGCCGCTGCGGCGCGTTTCGATATCGCGCGTCGACACGCGCGTCAGGTGTTTGAAAAGGCGGATCCGGACCGAGGCCGCATAATCCTGTCCGATCCGTTCCGCAAACACCCGCTCCGTGTACCGCAAGATGGCAATCGCAAGTCCGGCCAGCGCAATCGACAGAAGCGCTCCGGTGGGAAACGGCGCGCCATCGCCGCGCAGGGCAAAAAACACGTCCCGCGTCGCAAAAGCCGCGACACCGGTCGCCAGCGCCTGTCCAAGCGCAAGCCCCGCCAGAAGCGCAATGCGCTGGGCGCGGCCTTCGCCGGAAATCTGAGGGAGTGCGCTCATCAGCCGTGGTCCGTTCGATTGGTTTGAAATTCCGTCATCGTTTCGCTCCGTCGACGCCCCTGCGACCCGGATCGCGGTCGGCGGACAATCGCCCGATCAGCCGGTCGAGTTGTCTGTCTTCGACACATCTGCGGAAATTATGCGGACACCCCTCCAGAAGCGCGAAGCTTATGTCGCAGGCAATATCGCGTTCCGTTGCATAATCGCGGACGGCGTCGGCCCATCTGCGACCCCGCTCGACGCGGTTCAGGCCCTGTTGCCGATCGATCTCCGGCCCGGATCTGACATTTGCATCCTGATGGCAATCCAGCGATCCGACAAACACCTGAATCGGCATGCTCAGGAACTTTTTCAGCCCCGCTTCAATGCTCGGCCCCCAATCGACAACCTCCTTTGCCCGCTTCTTCGGGCGCGTGCCGAGACCGTAGGGAAAGGGCGCGTCGTCAGGGAAGGTATACCATCCCGCCGATGCCACACTCAGGCTGGACACCAGATGCGGAAACAGCATGGCGAACCGGTGCGCGAACTGGGCGCCGCCGGAAAACCCGCTGAGGTCGAACGTATCGGTCTGCCAGAGACCTTCCTCCCGCAACTCCGCCATCAGCGAAATCAGCGCGAGATCCGCGCGCTTTTTCAGAACGACGAGCTGATATTTGCGCCATTGGTCTTCATCAAACAGGGGCGCGATTACCGGCCGGTTCTGTTCGATTGCGATGGTCTGCAGGAGGACGGCCTGGGCCCGGGCATCGCGACGGATCCCGTGCACGGCGACCAGGGGCGGCATCGTAGGATCGATTTTGCCCGGCAGGGCAAGCCAACACGACAGGCCGCCAGGGGTGCGGCCGGGACGATTCAGCAATCGAAGGCTTTGCGGTTTGCGGGAGGGCCGCAGGGAATGAACGGGTTCGGACACGCCGAACCCCAAAAACATGGACATGATCGGATCTCACTCAGGCGGCCTTGCCAAACACTTCGCTCTCAAGTTCGGCCGGCAGCATATCGAAGATCATGTGAATCCGGTCCTGATCGCCGTCGTTCAGGGCTTCGTGCATCTGATTGTTGTCGAACCACCAGAGCTCGCCTTCCTTCATGCGTACCTCTTCGTCGGCCGCCTTCAGCCAGGATCCCTGCGCCGAACGCAGAACAAAATGGTAACGGTTGCGGACCTTGTAGTACTCCCCGCGATCGATGTGCGGATAGACCCGTTTTCCCGCCGGCAGGCAGACGATCTTGGCGCGGCCCGGAATGCTGTTTCGCTCTTCGGCGAAACCGGTCAGAAAATCCCTGGCGAGCGGATAAAGTGCCGAGGAACTGGTCCAGCGGCTTTCATGGACATCGCGGCGTTCGCGATTGCCAATCGCCGATTTGCGCAGACCGCGCAGGGGAATGGCGAGCGCTTCCCGCTGCACCTTGATCTTGTCCTGACGTCCGGTCGATGCGGCCCAGGCGTCGTCTATCGATTCGATTTCATCGAGGAACGGCTGCGTGTCGAGGCCGGATTTCATGCATTCGAAATATTTCATTACCTTCTCCTGTCCCTGTTTCGACGGGGTCGCGTTCCGGCCGGGCGCTGGGATTTGCGTTCGGCATCCGACCCTGTCGGGTCTCGTCATGACATGAGAATTGGGGAAGCGGTTCGCAGATGCAATCAACTTACTCTGTTGTTAATCTGCCTTTCAGACGATGTTCATTTTTCGGCGGATTCCGGCCGGATTCTGAGTGAAAATCGCGTTTGCGCCAAATGTTGGCCCCTGATAAACCGGCACCGGACCGGCCGCCAATCAGGCTTCGACACCTTCGCCAGCAATGCACGAACGATCGCCGGAATGGGCCGCGGCAAGGTGCTTGATCATCAACTGGATTTTCCGGTTTGGCTCCGGACTCTTGCGGGTGATGGCCGTGAAGTGGCTGGCATAGCGGGTCAGTTCCGGAACGATCGGGAACACCTCTCCACGGTTCTGAAACCGGACCGCCACATGATCGGCAAGAAACCCCACATACCGGCCGGACTGGACGAGCAGCGACAGGGCCTCCTCGTCCTGAACCCGGGCCGCCCGGCGCAGGCCCAGCCGCTGTCCCGCAGACATGTTTGGCGAGTTGAAGCCGAAGCCGGCATATTTGTGTTTTCTTATCTCGGAAATGTCGAGCGGCTTTCGTCCGGCGTAACCGAACAGAGGATGTCCCCGTCCGCAATAGAGCGTCATTTCCTCGTCGTAGAGAGACAGGTAGTTCAGGGAGTCCGATTTGCGGTGCAATGGCACGATCCCGATATCGAGTGTGCCGTCAATGACCCGCGCCTCGATCACGTTCGGGGGTTCGATGGACACTTCCAGATCGACGTTCGGCGCCATCGTATCAAACAGCTTGATCGACTCATCGATATGCGCCTGCGGATTTGTCGTCGACTGGTCGAACAGGCCGAGCCGCAACGTGCCATGCAGTTTCCGGTGGATCTCGTCGACCTCGTTGCTGAAGGCATCAAGCGCCCCGACCAGCCTCTTGGCGGCATCCAGCACGAGTTCGCCCTCATCGGTCAGGCGAAAACCGCTCGGTCCGCGGTTGCAGAGCCGCAGGTCCAGGCTGGCTTCAAGGTGCGAGAGATATTTCGATATTGTCGAGCGGCCGATGTTCAACTCGAATTCCGACGCGGCCAGGCCCCTGCATTCGCAAACTGTCAGGAAAATACGCAACAGCCGGATATCAACATTTCCGATCTGTCGGACAATCGCGCGCTTGGCCATGGCTCAAGTTTCTAATTGTTGCAACTTTGATGGCGACCTTCGCGATTTTTCGAACCAAAAGCAACCGCTATACCTCTCCTCTCGGGGCACAAATATGTGTTCGGCCGCGCGATACAACAGGTCCAAGCGTCGCATCCCCGGCCATTTGCGGATCTTCATCCGGGATCTCAGATGGAACACCGCACAAGGGAGGAATCACAGTGCACAGATTGAAACATTTATTGATTGGCGCAGTATTCGCCGCAACATTCATGGGAGGGATAACGACATCCACGAAAAGCATCGCACAACAGGCCGCACGGAATGCGGATCTGACGTTCTCGTCCTTCACCGGCCCTTACATGCGCAGCCAGATGCTCGGCTTTGTTCGCCCCTACGAAGAAAAAACCGGCACGAGAGTATTTGTCGAACATTATGCGGGCGGGATCGAAGAAATCCGTGACCAGGTCGAATCGGCCAATGTCGTATGGGACGTCGTCGACCTTATCCAGTCGGACATGCTGCGTGCCTGCGACGAGGGGTTGCTGGAAAACCTTGAAACGATCGCCTTGCCGGCCGGCAAGGACGGAACCCCGGCCAAGGACGATTTTGTTGACGGCGCCCTGCACAAATGCGGCGTCGGCATGATCGTCTGGGCAACCGCCTTTGCCTATGACAAGAGCGCATTCGGCGACGCGGTTCCGGGCAAGATCGCCGACTTCTTCGATACCGACACCTATCCCGGGCCTCGCGCCATTCGCAACGATCCCAGTGTCATCATGGAATGGGCGCTGATTGCCGACGGGGTCGCGCCCCAGGACGTTTACAAGACCCTGGAAACCGAGGACGGCGTCAAGCGGGCCCTGGCGGTGATGGACCGGATCAGACCGGGTTTGCAACTCTGGGCCAACGGCCGCGAACCGGTTCGCATGCTCAACAGCAAGGAAGCGGTGATGACGTCGATCTGGGCGACAACCGGCGCCGTTGCCGCCAAAGAGCCCGGCGCCGATTTCGCGATCGCCTGGGACGGCCGCGTCATTGAAGTCGAACTGTTCGGCATTCCGAAAGGCAGCCGCAACAAAGAGGCGGCCATCGAGTTCATCAAATTTGCGTCCAGTACGGAATCCCTTGCCAGCATGGCGACCTATCACCCGAACGGACCGGCACGGAAATCGTCGCTGGCGCTTCTGTCCGACGACGTTCTGGCACAATTGCCGAACAACCCGGCGGCGGGCGATCTCACAACCATTCGCGCCGATGCCGTCTGGTGGTCGAAAAACCATGCGGCCCTGAAGGAAGCATTCGATGCCTGGTTCAAGAAGCCGGGCCGTATTGGCGCGGCTGGAACCGTGCGCTGACCCGAGGAAACATGAAAAAGGAAGGCTTACTGTTGTGAGCGAGCAAACTCAAAACAATCCAACCGAACTCGTCGCCAAGACGGGAATATTCGCCGGCGCGCATCCCGGCATGGCCATCGCGTCGATGGTCATGATCATCGCCTTTGTGGTGTTCACGATCTGGGACGTCGAGGCGTCAAACGCGATTTTCGCAGCGGGCAAGACATTCGTCATCGGCACCACCGGGTGGTTCTACGTCCTGGTTGCCAACATAACCCTGTTTTTCACCTTCTGGCTCCTGGCCAGCCGGTTTGGCGACGTCAAGCTCGGCAAGGATGACGAAGAACCGGATTTCTCCACCTTCTCCTGGATCTGCATGCTGTTCAGCGCCGGTCTCGGCTCCGGCCTGATCTACTGGGGCATCGCCGAACCCATGTATCACATCCAGGGCAATCCGTTCATGGAGATGGATGCGACCAAACCCATGACGGTGGCCGCCGGCGCCTCGGCGAACCTGGTCACCAATTTCCACTGGGGTCTGCACGGCTGGGGCGTTTTTGTCATCGTCGGTCTTGCGCTTGCCTATTTCTCCTACCGCAAGGACCTGCCGCTTTCCATGCGCACGACCATGTATCCGCTGCTTGGTAACGGCATCTACGGCTTCTGGGGACACCTGGTCGATCTGCTCAGTGTGTTCGGCACCATTTTCGGCCTGGCAACGTCGCTCGGACTGGGCGTCAAGCCCATTTCGGCCGGTCTCGCCAATCTCGGCGTGATGCAGGACACCCAGACCAATCAGCTGATTCTCGTCGGCATCATCACCATCCTGGGGACCGCGTCCGCGGCATCCGGCGTCGGCAAGGGTGTGCGCATTCTCTCCGAGTGCAATATCTTCGCCAGTGTGGTTCTTCTGGCTCTGTTCTTCATCCTCGGACCGACGACGTTCATGCTGGCAATGGTTCTGACCGGCTTCGGCGACTACATCTGGAACGTGATCCCGATGGGCTTCTGGATGAACGCCGATCCGGAAAACACCTGGCAGAGCGGCTGGACGATCTTTTACTGGGGCTGGTGGATTGCCTGGTGCCCGTTCGTCGGCCTGTTCATTGCCCGCATCTCCAAGGGACGCACGATCCGCGAATTCTGCTTCGCCGTGCTCCTGATCCCGACGGCGGTGGTCGTCTTGTGGATGTCTGCATTCGGCGGCGCCGCAACCCATGTCGAACTGTACGGCGTCGGTGGCGTGGTCGAGGCTGTCAACAACAACTACGCCGACGGCGTGTTCAAGACCCTGGCCGGATTCGGCTATGACACGCTGCTCTATCCGATCACCGTGCTGACGACGATCCTGTTGATCTCCTGGTTCGTCACATCCTCGGACTCCGGCACGCTGGTCATGGCGACGATGATGTCAATGGGCGCCGAACATCCGCCGGTGAAGTTCCGGGTCTTCTGGGGCCTGACCTCCGGGATCGTCGCCGGCGTGCTGATGCTGGCCGGCGGCCTCGGGCCGCTCCAGACCGCATCGATCGTGGCCGGACTGCCGATCGCCATCATGCTCATTTTGATGTGTTATGGTATTGCCAAGTCCCTGCACGAAGACTTCCCCGTTTACGAACCGGAAGACAAGCGCGAGCTGGAATTCCTGAAACGGTAATATCGTGTCCGCTCAGGCCGGCCGGCCTGAGCGGATGAAACAAGGTCACAAAAAAGCGCATGCCATTGTCTGAAAGGCAATGGCATGCGCTGTTCTTTTGAGCGACACGTTTTGCAACGTGTCACGGTAAATGGGCCGGTTATATCGGCGCGGGATCCTGGTTTCCCGAATTTCCCGTCTGTTCAGACGATGCCATCTGAACGAAAACCCTCTAAAGGGTCGCGGCGAACTTTGCGATGGAGCGCTGATAGGCCGTCGACGCGTTCCATTCCTTCAGGACGCGGAAATTGTGCGATCCCGGCTGATAGCTTTGCCCGGGTTGCCATCCATGCGCCCGCAGATAGTTCGCCGTCGAGGCCAGAGCATCCGCCGACGAGCCGATCAGGTCGCGTCCGCCGCCGTCAAAATCGACGCCATAGCGCACATAGCTGTCGGCCAGAAACTGGGTCTGTCCGATCTCGCCGTGGCGGGCACCGCGCATCCGGCTCCGGGAAATCCAGCCCTTGTC
>JGI12316J15309_10000110_pt1 | contig 54613 bp, 73 predicted proteins | sample MarCyaLeptolynsp_FD_15309 | JGI IMG/M metagenome (IMG submission 15309)
CCTACGCTTATGCCAGAACCGACTTTTGCACCGGGGCAAGAGTTAATTCTGGAAACTGATTCTTTTGCTGATTTTGCAGAGGCTGGCGTGGCATATTATCAGTACAGCAATAAAGACGGCTTCATTGACAACATGTTGCTGGCTGTCATCTTCTATATTGTCTATCGTGGTTTTAGAAATATCATGAGCAGAATAAGGCAAATCTAATGCCTAGATTTGAAGTGACAACCCGACCGGGCGGATATGAAGCATGGCGTGATGATACACCCATACGCCGGATGAACACGCCACTAATCTTGATGTCAGCATTGATGATGTTGGGTATTTGCGGGCTTCTATCTGGTCTGACTGGATTTGCGATTTCATCTGCGAGTGCGACCGCACCGGAAGCCATCACCTTAATGCCAACACTTGATGCAATTTCATCCAGTGAAGCCACTGCGGAAGTTACAATCGAACCTTTTGTCACAGCAACGGCAACAGCAACCAGTGAAGCAACAGTGTTACCGTCGGTCACAGTCTCGAAGACTCTTATACCTACATCAACTATCATTCCATCGGTCACACCATCAGCAACTATCACAAACACACTGATGGTAACTGAATTATCAGAAACAACCCAAGAGCCACAACCACCCACGGCTACACGCATTGTTGAGCGTGTTGTCGTGACATCCCCACCACAGCAAGTTCAGGTTATTGTCACATCCCCGCCTCGGTTCGTTGAAGTGGTTGTTACATCGCCACCCCAAAAAGTAGAGGTGATTGTTATGTCTGCACCGATTGTCATAACTGCCACCTATACGCCTACATCAACTGAGACACCAACACCTTCAATGACGGTCACAGCAACCATTGAAGCAACAGTGTTACCGTCAGCTACTGTCTCGAAGACTCTCACGCCTACATCAACGGTTACAGATGTTCCAGCTGAATCGACTGAGGATGCTTATGCCGGGTAAAATCCAAAAATTTTTTGTACCGCCAAATAGTGAATTATGGCGTGTACCTCGTAGCCAATACCAGCAAGCCAATGCCGGCAGCCAACATGCAGACACACACGAAAAAATATTGATTCGTCATATGAGGTTATCTTGGCAATTAACCGACAAAAGCCATCTGTGATGCAACGTCTGGAGCGTAGTATCCGAAAATTAATCCGCAGGATTGAAGGCAGTACAAAGCAGAAAGTGCAAATAAAACCGGATAAATTCAGTCAGTGGCGATTACCAAGATGAATGAGATGATTTTCATTGCATCGTTTGGGATTTACGTGGTATGGGCATTGCTCGATATACAGAAAAAGAAGCCAGCAATGATAGCTGACTTCAATGATTTTATTCATCTATTTCTATAGATTCAATTTAAGAAATAACCCCCAATTAATAGGGGGGTAAAGCATAGAAATGTGTTATAGGATTTAAATAGCACAGGTTCAGAGGATAGGATATTCCATTAAAATGAAACTTGTGATGTTTGTGTTGATTGTATTGGAGTTCTCAAGATCTTGATTACAACCATTGGTGTTTTTAATTACTTTCATAACCAACAAACTTTAGCTTGTTATTATAGGTCTAGTAAACATAAGGGAGTATATAATATTGCGGAATGATACTCTTCATACTATAGAAATTCTATAGATTCATCAGTCATCCTTGATAGTAGTACCATAAAGAATATTGATAAAGGAGTGAGAATAATTTCAAAGATGTATTCAAAAAATAAAATTGACGATGTTCCACTTCACATTTTTGAGTTAAATAATTCCAGAAAACTAGATATTCTAATTTTCCCCCTCTTATTTATCGCACTATGTGTCGGGGTAATCATTATAGGTGTTCTTCACGGAGTCATAGCATCTCTGCTTCTCATACCTATTTTACTTGGTTTTATATGGATAACAATTTTAAGTGTTTGGCAAAAAGTATTGATCTATCCTGATGGTATCGTACACTGTCAAGGTAAACGGCGCAGTTTTGTTCCTTGGGAAGATTTAACGCATATTATGCAACCAGCCCGTGGAGTATGTGGTATTAGCACAGCCAGTACAATTTGTGATGAGATGGAGGGCGGAATGATAATAAAATTACTTCACCATCGTTGGAATAGTCGTTTTCTGATGCTATCAGATGTTATTCATTTCCCAGTCAAACTTCCTAGTGATTGGGGTCGGTATCAGATTGATATGGAAGGTTTACAAGAAACAAAATTTGGACAAATTATATTTGATTACGCTCCTCATTTATTCGAGAAGTAATCTAAAATATAATATGAATGAATGTACATGCCTCACTGGTGAGTCTGAGGAGAAAACATTCGCTACGCTTTTGTAAAATTTCTATTGTCGTTGTCTATCCTTATTTCGCCTGATTCTTTAACTTTATAGAATACCAACAATAAAATCATTGAAGTCAACAATGATAGCTGACTTCAATCTGATTAAGATTAAAGCGATTTATTAGTCAGGAGAAACTTAGGTTCGAGATACTTGCAAAAAGACTCATCCAGATTAATGTAAGTTGGGTAAAATTTCTTGGGGACTATTCTTCCAAGTGTAAGCAACTAAGGTAGTTTTGCAGGCTTTATTTGATCAAGACACCAAATAAATCAGAACTTGTAGCACACCCTCCAGTAAAATACCCACTCTGAGTACCGGTTATTTCAGCAGATTCACCATTCGTTGAGAACATAATATCTACCCTTCGATCCACAGTTATAACGGGATTATGTTCATACTCAATATCTCCTACATAATGTGCATGACCCACTGAGGTTAATGTCATCATAATATCATCTTTCCACAAAAGTGAATCACCCTCAAAGTCAATTTCAATAAAATATGTTTTCGTTGTACCAATCTGATCACTACTAAGGCAATTGCCACTAATGGTGGTTCTTGTAATTTGCCACCTGCCCATCCAAGATGGAGAAGTAGATGAAGAACCACAACTACTAACGATTAGCATGGTGGCTATAAAGAGCAGGAATTGTATATGTTTCATTTTCTTGTCCTGTAATAATTGCACCTCAAGATAAGAGACACATAATTTATTGATACAGTTCCACAGCATATGAGGTTATCATTGCAATTAACCGACGAAAGTCAACTGTAATGCAACGTCTGGAGCGTAGTATCCGAAAATTAATCCGCAGGATTGAACGCAGTACAAAGCAGAAAGTGCAAATCAGACCAGATAAATCTAGTCAGTGGCGATTGCCAAGATAAGTGAGATAATTTTCATTGCATCGTTCGGAATTTACGTATTATGGGCGTTGTTTATTGCTCGATATACAAAAAAAGAAGCTAGCAATGATAGCTGACTTCAATGATTTTATTGTTGGTATTTTATCGTGTTACTTCAATCCATCTGGAACACCTCCACACCTGTGGGGAAAACCGTAATCGAGACCGACCCGCTTGCGAAGTTGCCGGAACACCCCCACGCCTGTGGGGAAAACCAGCAAAGTGATAATCGTCTCATTCACCGATCCGGAGCACCCCCACGCCTGGGTTTTCCACCCTCTTCATTCGATGTGATATTCAAGCCAACAATCAAGAACTCGACCTCATCCTTACTCATTGGACAATGTTCCACCCCTTTTGGAACAATGAACATGTCATTTTCATAGAGGTCAATATTTTGGTCACGCAACTGTATCGTCAAATGTCCTTTATAGACGATAAATAGTTCATCCTGATCATCATGTTGATGCCACAATGTAGTTCCTCTCCCTCTGGCAACTTTGAACAGTTGCCCGTTTGCTTCACCAATGATTTTCTGCGACCAGTGTTCGTTGATCGTCGCCAGGGCCTCTAGAATGTTAACTTTCTGCATATATACTGACTCCAAAAATAGTTGTGAACAAGCGTTGTAATGTGAAGCTAGATGATCCAGATTAACCAGTGGACTCCATTTACCTTAGTGCTGTTTCTAAACTTGATCAAGGATTTCGAAGATCGCTTCCACTTCTACGGCATAGTTTTTGGGTAACGAAGCAAATCCCAATGCGCTGCGTGCGTGATAGCCGCGATTCTGCTCCTCAAATACATCCCATATCAGTTCAGATACACCATTGATTACAAGATGTGGCTCGACAAAGTGCGGTGTGCTGTTGACGAATCCGACAAGCTTTACACATTGGATCTGGTTTAAACTACCTGTAATGGTATACACCGACTGGAGTAGTTGCACACCACATAGTCGTGCGGCTTCTTTACCCTCTGCTGTTGTGAAATCTTGACCGAGTTTGCCATAAAATCCTATAGAACCATGTCCAGAACAGTAAATGGTGTTTCCGACCCGCACGGCTGGAGCCAGGTTTGTAGGTGCCTTGTAGTCTTGAATATCAATATTGAGGGATAATATTTTTTCATCAGGATTCATTTGTTTCTCCCTTACGATTGAAGTTTTACTTCAGTGGTTGTTTTCCCTGCGCGATCATGACGTGCGATTAACTTAATCGTTCCATTTTGCGGTGCATAAACAATCCACTCAACTTTAAGACGGTCAGATGTTGTTGCAGATATTGTCCAGGGTATTGCTGTCGATGCCGTGTTATTACGACCTTCAATCTGTGACAATATTTCGCGTTGTTTGCCCATCTTTAGTGATGCACCGTCTGGTAATTCGATCTCGGCAATCACACCACGAATGACCTTATTGTTCAGGGCTTGTTTGGTAACATACGAGGGTAGCCAGCCAATATTCTGAATAACCATTTGTACCTTATAGGTATGACTCTCCAACGGTATACAATTCACTTGATGTATCTCCAATTGTGGGAAAATGAGTGCGTACCAGATCATCCACTCACTAAAGGGCGCAACCTCTTGTTCAAGTAGATGAGGCGGTGGATTTCTCCAACAATACATCATGTCCCATCCACCTAGTTCGACAGACCCTAACTGTGGATGATCAAATTCATACCAATCAATGTAGCCCTTGCCATGAAGCTTCTCGTCACTCCATTTCAGCATTTTGAGATCATCTTCTACTGGATGTTCTTGATACCACTCAATATATTTGTAGCCTGCAATGCCTGCTTGACGCCTGGGCGACCAAATTTCAATGATCCATGCAAATATGCCATAGTGATCATAAAACCACATGTGCGATGCACCAGTCACAGTGGCTTTGGGGTGATATTTGAAGTCATGGAAAACAGAGATATGTGGGTATCCGCTTATATCTTCCCCTTTTTCACCGAGTTTTTTGTAAGTCATCAGGTCTTCTAACGGCATATCATCGTCAGGTTTGGTATTAAAGGGACGCAACAAGACACCGGACCATGTGTGGTAGGACAATGCACCACAGATATTTGGGTGATTTATAACAAAATCAACAATGTTACGTACTTCAGGTTCGGATGTCGGATATGCGCCAGCTCCTTGCTGTTCATGTTCTTGCCGCCATTCTGTCGGGAAATTCCGATTGAAGTCCAGATTTTCCTTGATCTGTTTGGTTTGTATTGTTGTACCATCAAAATTTTCAAGTGTGCCTTCTGGCAAAACACGATAGTATTCATCGCCAACCTCAGTCGGGTCTCGACGTACCATCAAGCGTTCATCTTGATGGTGTTTTTTCCACTGACCGTTCTCATCTGGATAGCGCATCATCAACATCCGCCCATCCCCATCAACGTCTTCATCTGTAAACCCTATGGGTAATGGGTCATCGGAGACAGGGTAGGGACGCGTGCTACTGCGAACTAATTTCGGGTTATCGGCTAATGCCCACTCTGCACCATCCGGGCTGACACGTGGACAAATATAAAAGGTACGTGTATCTAAAGCTCGGGTTATGTCATCATTTTGACCATACTCTGATGTGAGTTTATTCAACAAATACAAGCAAGCTGTTGTTGCTGCTAACTCTGTTGCATGAAGATTGCCATCGACCCACAAGGCAGCTTTATCTTCTGGTGAGCCAGACATAAAGTTGGTAACTGTTGCAACCCAAACATCTCGACCTTCATAGCTTTTGCCGATACTTTCTAACTTGACGAGGTTTGGGAATTCATCTGCAAATGCATTCAATAGTTTGGTCAGTTCCTCATATCTATAATGACGATCAAAGTAAATATCAACCATTCTGGTAATCCTGTGTACTTTCTAATTTCAGAACTTGGGAACAAAGATTGGCAGTTTAAAGGATCAACACCGTGTGTTGCGTTCTTTTGCTTGTTTATTCTGGAGCGTGGGCAATAACATCCACTTCAATTAACCAATCCGGATTAACTAATCCGCTAACCAATACAACAGTGATTGCGGGTCGCACGCCTTTCCATAGTGACATTCGGACATCTAGAAGCGCTTGTAAGTCCTGGCGGCGTGTCAGATAGTAGGTTACTTTGACGATATGTTGTTTCCCCATGCTGGCAGATGCCAGTATGGTTTCGACATTGAGAAGGGCTTGGGTCAATTGTTCGGAAAAATCTGAGCTAAGGTCACCATCCATAGGCTCACCGACTTGTCCAGAAATATATAACTGACGCCCATTGGTATAATGCGTTTCGATCCCATGCGAATAGATGTCTTCATATGGTGGTGCGACTTCGCCCATACTGACAGGGTTGTGAATTTTCATTGTGAATCCTTTTTGACTAACTGAGATTTGCACATTTGATAGCAGGATAAGTGGGTGTCGTAAAAATAGGAATTCATTTAGCTGTAGCTAAATCTGTTGTGACGAGGACTATAGACATTGTATAGTGTAGATAGCAAAGTAAGCTGAGGATGGGGACACATGAAGCAAATCTCTATGTCAACGGAGGACTTAACCAGAATACGTTTTGCCATTAGTCCGATGCTTACCACGGTGTTGTGCATCCGGTCATTCTTACAATCGACAATCATGACGGTAGCTATGCAAGACTGGTATAAAGTGATGGCTACGGGCTTAGACGGTCATGATTTGTCCGCGCTCCGTTTATTTCATCCTGTTGGAAACCATACGATCGATTTCATGTTTCCATTTCCTGAAAAAACTGAAAATAAGTTTGATGATGAGCTACAACGTATCGCCTGCACACCAATGAGTACGATTGAATCAGAGCTGGATAATTTATTTCAACAAGGCGTCATTAGAGATGAGGACATATTTAGATACAAAAACTTACCTGAGTTACTCATGCAAGCTGTTGATGAATTGTCATTGATATGGCGCAATGTGATGTGTCCAAACTGGGAGAAAATCAATGCGATACTACAAAATGATCTTGTCCATCGCTCACGTATGTTGACAAATGGCGGTGTGCTGGCATTGTTTCAGGGGCTGAGTACAGATGTAAAGTTGGAATCAGCAGAATTATTGTCAATCTATACACAGTGCCAATCTGATTTCACTGTTGACCCAGATGGTCGTGGTGTACTTTTTATTCCCTTCTTTATTTCTAATAGCTCAATTTGGCTGCAAACCTCTGAAAATACAGCTCCAATCGTGAGTTATCCAGCTTATGGTGCAGGCGCATGGAATCGGGATGTGGCAGACGAAGACGGTGAGGATGTCATGATCAAATTATTCGGTAAAAATCGCGCTCATCTCTTGTACGCCTTAAAACAACCAACTTCAACCAAACTTCTTGCACTCAAACTAAAGCTAACACCTGGCGCAATTTCGCAGCAATTAAACTTGCTCAAAGATGCCAATCTTATTACGTCTGAACGTAGAGGGCGGTCAGTCTACTATCTCCTTAATAAAAGGGGGGAGCAGCTGTTGCATTTGTTCTCATAGGACTTCACAATCTGTGATGGGTTAAACTCAAGAATTTCATAATCTATCCCAACGATTGCAATTCTTTCAATACATTAGACATTGTATTTGATGCATAATCAATCAGCTTCTGTAATTAGAATTGATGAACTGCTCCCGAAATAGTGGATACAAAGCTTGTCCTATAAACTGTATCTAAGAAAGGGAATCAATGGTCCTAAGCCAACATATAATCTAGATTTTTGGGTCTTAGGTCGCAGAATCAAGATGTATATGTCTCACCCGCGAATTTGAGGAACAAACATTCGCTATGCCTCTGGACAATTTCTATTGTTTGTCCACCCTAATTTCACTTGATTCTTTAAGCCTATAGAATATTAATGCTGGTCTTAACATCGGTTAAGCCAGCATGTAGCGTAGATTTTCAAGTGTTGTCTGAGGATGCAAAATGATTGTGTGTCCGAGGCGGTTTCGTTTCCAATCGAAAATTCTTTGATGTCGGAGAACGAGAGCAAGCAATAAATTGGTTAGTAAATGAAGATTAGTATGGGGTATTTTCGCAAACATGTTCGAAACTTTGGGTTGGCAATGTAAAAAAAAATCGACTGCCACATTCTTTTCCTTGGCTTTCCACCCCCACAGTACCCCCCAATTTACTTGTGATTTCATAGACTATTGATAGACCCAAACCATGACCATCAACTCGATCTAATTTGCTAAATTTTTTGAATAGTTTTGATTGTTGCTCTTTAGTTAAGCCAATCCCATTATCCTGAATCCAATACCGTACATATCCATCAGATTGCAACTCATTCCCTAGTAGAATAATAGAGGGAGTGCCACCATATTTCATAGCATTACTCAATAAATTCATCCACAATTCGACTAACCATGGACCGTAGCCTACCGATGTAATCCACTCCAAAGGTAGTTCAATAGTGGGCGAATATATAGCAATTTGCTCCTCTAATCGCGATATTGCTTTATCAACGATAAGGCGCATATCTATATCGTAATAATCAACCTCTTCATCACGAACACTTGCTAACAACAATAAACTATCTATTGTCGCAACCAACTCATATACAAGAGCATCTGACTTTTTTGCGTGTCTATATGCTCTACTGTTATTATCCACAGTCATTAATATCAACTGGTTACTCATAGAAATACTAGCAACTGTATTTCTCATATTGTGAGCAATAGTATGAGCGTATTCATCGAGTTTACGATTAGCTTCCTCAAGTTCAGTATTTATCTGACGTACTTTCTTCAGCCAGCGAGTCAATATTTCACCAAGTGGGTATGAAATCAAAAATGCCATAATTGAGCCAATAGAGAAACCAATTAATGGATTTCTTCCCAAGGCAAATGTTAGTAAAGTAGAAAATATAGCAGATGTTAACACCGATAAAACTACGATTTTCCAAGTTGCATCAACCAGCATTGAATAATTCTTAATAACTCTAAAAAACTGTGAACGCATGACAATACAATCAGATACAAATTTATACACATGTATATTATAGTCCGAACAATCTCAATGTGGCTTAAAGGACAATGAGTTAATACTTCTCAGATGAAGCAAAACTCGGTGGTGATGATGTAATTGTAGTCACCAAACTAGAGCATAGGATGTACATTAAAGTCAAAATTATAACCAAAACACCTTACCGAAGTGAGGTATTTAAGCCTGGTCCAAACTTTTAAGCTACCTTACGTGCATATGAGGATCTCAACCAAAAATTCTCCTGCTTTATTCTTGATTAGAATTTTAGATTTATCCGATATACTATAAATATATTCATATTTCAAGCAACATTTCAGAGAAGGATAAATTCGATGAAGAAAAAACGTAAGAAGTGGGATAGTACTAGAATATTTAATATTCACAAGAATCTTTATGTGATATTAAACCTCATTATTTGGCTAAATATGTTGATAGTCCTTGGTATTATGAACCCTGACATCCCTTTCAGTGCATTTGAAAAATTTGTTATGGACTCTATGGCTTTTGGGGTAATGTTTACCACAATCTTAATCTTGCATTACATAATCCATAATCGTTATCTCGCCTCGAAATGGGAAAAATATCGCCAACAAGGTGTATATAATATGAACCTCCAAATACAAGAAAATAGTGCAGACTCAAACGATTTTAGTCGCCTTGAAGATCACTATAAGAATCCAAATGTTGATTCAACCGATGAACCTATCGAGCTAAAGAACGGAAATCTTGGATAACTACTATTGAAATACATCAATCATAAAATGAATAAGGCAATGAGAGGAAGTAGAACACAATGCATAATGAAATACTTGTCTATCTCAAATTATGTCAAGATGCCTATCCTGATATATTTCAAGCAATACAATATTTCAAGCAGATAGATACTATCCACACAAATGATCAGATTGATTTAACATGTGCTGAACATGCATATATTAGAGCACACAATGAATTACCCAAATGGGCAACAATGATCGAATCCTTTGATACGATCGATGGTGATTTAATTGTTGTTTATCGTGATTTGTTGTCATAATATAAAATCTTAGCCGCTAGATTCTGCTAGCAAAAACACCCCACTGAAGTGAGGCATTTAAGCCTGGTCCAAACTTTTAAGCCGTATTATGGGTGTTACAATAACCTAAAATTCTCCACTTCTGTAACAATATGGCGAGTGAATTTGAGTCTATAAATGTAATGACATCTTATAGTTTATTGAATTAGCAGGTTGAAAATCTCCAAATATCAGTATCTGTATGTCGTTTGTAGAGTTGGTTAATATACCGAACTTGAGATTCTATTTCTAACACTAAATCACTAAATTCTTGACCTGCCCTACTATGATTGATGTCAAGATTTTCGCGAACCAATATCTAACCAAGCCCTCGTAATACTCGCTAGACAAAATATGTATTATGTTGACAATAACCCCCAATTTCGTTGTTTTGTAAACTCATGACTTGATGACATAGTCACAACCTAACCATTGTTAGTCATTTATAGCAATATAGAAATTCAGACAATCAGTTAGGTTTAGCGATAAAACCAATAGTCTTCATTAGGCATTCCATAGTATGGTGCAAGTATTGCTAATTCAGTTTGAGATACTGCCTGTATGGTATGGATATTTTGTCTATGATTATCAGAAAAACTCTGCAACTTGTCACAAGTAAACTGAATACTTGGTGCAAAAACCCAACCTAGATGACTGAAAAATTGAATTTGTAGTCGGTTTTTAGATTGGGAAATTCCTGTAATATTGACTTCAGTTTTGTCCGACAACACGCTCAAAATATCAGACTCATTATCTGCTCCAACCCGAACATTCACCTCATGATCTTTTTGGTTTTCTACAATTCCTTGACAATTTGCATTACGTGCAAGCAACTGCGTAGCATTCATTGGAGCTATCATTTCGTGTGTCATAGCCTGATCATTGTCTATCATGAATCCTCGATTTTCAGAAATTGTTATATCCTGATTTTGTGAATGCAGTGTTGCCGTACCAGCAGATACAATAACGGCATCCATACTTGTCGAGGTATCAATCAAGAAATGGTGAGCAGGATTTGTCAGAGCAAAATCACCAACATGAAGTTTATAGAATTCGAATGTCGTGTTGGATGGAGTTATTTGGATTATGCGTCCATCTACTGTTGCCTCAAAGATTACAGAATTGGTTTGTGTTAGTTGTAATTTAATCACCTTGAGTGAGGTATTCGGTAAGATATAGAGTTGACCTAGATTCGGAAACTCTATCAATATACGCCCAGTGTTATTTGTTCTAATGCGATCTCCCTGACCAAGTGGTGATAGAGCATCATATTGTAAGGGAAGTTCATCAGATGTGTTGGTTCGCTGAATGTATGCTCCTTCAAACATTACATGCAAAGGAATTGCTAAGTCGTTTATCTGCTGAGCTGACACGAACGAAGGTATGGGCAACGTTACTAAGCATAGGATTAATGACACTAAAGGGCAGTTTCTCATACTGTCTCACTTAACATGAATCTAATTGAACATTGCCCAAAGTATGGAATGTCATTTGTAATAAAACATGAGCCAGATGGCTAGTTTGAGTCTGTCCAAGTGGCTAGTTTTACTAATGTATAGGCAGGTAAAACTTAGAGAATATATCTTAGTCAATTTAGAAAAGACTAGCCACATGGCTATAAAGATACTCTCTATGTGGCGGATACAATTTTGTGTAATTAGCTATATAGTTGAGACAGGAAAATTGACTTGAAAGTGTACTAAAATGATTGAAATTGGCTGGGATTCACCTGACGAGAACATACTTACATGGGTATTTGTAGGGAAATGGACATCAAAAACTTTTCTTACTGCATTACGCGAAAACAAAAAGCTCTTACAATCTGCCGATCATAGTGTGATAGTGACTCTCGATTTGCGAAAGGCACGGGAGCCCGAAAATCTAATGGGACTCGTGACAAAAGTACTTTCCTACCCTGCTTACAATGTTCAACGAGTGATTGTTATTGGCTCAGTAGCAAAGTGGAGAAGTTTATATGCACTCGCACTATACATAACTGGCAGCTCAACGATTTGTTTTGAGTTTGTTGAATCTCCTGACGATATTCAAATAGCTTATAGCTAATTCTACAACATAACAATCACTGTATCTAAACAACCTCAATTTATTTCCTTCTTTATGGTTGTTCGAGCAATTAATCGTCTTGAAGAGATGGGTAAGGACGAAGAAGTCGAAGAAGTCCCTCCCAAAGATCCGTCAACAGAGGAACGAGTGGTAAACGCGGTAGAGAAACTCAATGTTTTGATTGAACAAAAGCTGGATTAAATACGTGGAAGGAGTTCCAAATCTACCACCCGAAAACCGAAAACATTGAGTTTTGATTATGTAATATGTTCTTTAGAGCGGTGGTTTACTCGTCCGATGACATTAATATCCAGCTATGAAACTATCCAGGTGGTTAGGTCGTAACTAACCACCTAGCAGATGCCAGTTAAGTTATTATGTCGTAAACTATGACGATAAAGTGAAATCATGGAGGTAGAAATGGCTGCTCATATTCTAGTTACAGAAGATAGTGAAGATGGCATGATGATAGCTACAACCATATTGAAGCGTATGGGATACTCTGTTTGCCAGGCGACAAGTGGCTTAGAAGCATTAAGTGTCGCTACTGTACAAAAACCTGATCTGATTTTGATGGATTATCATCTGCCGGGCTTGACGGGAATTGAAGCAACTCGCGTACTGAAAGTGAGAAATGAGACAAAACACATCCCAATTATCGCAGTTACAGCAGACATCTATTCTAAACAGATGTTTTTGGATGCGGGCTGCGATGCTTTTCTTACAAAGCCTATACGCAGATCTAAACTATTACGTATCGTTCATCAAGTATTATCTAGACACCACGAAATATTACTTCGAACCAAGCCCTAACCCCTGATTTTCAATAGTATCTGGACAAAATGTCTATTGTGTTGACAATAACCTCCAATTCCGTTGTTTTGTAAACAACAGAAGCTAGGAGACTGATACTCTCTTAGCTTCAAGAGGCATAAGCCTCACGATACTACAGACCTCGCTTACGCGAGGTCTTATTGGTTCTGGTCCAAACTTTTAAGCCTGTCCCCAACTTGTTAGATGAGTTCATGTTTGTATGATTGCTAATTTACTCTATAATGACGAAAATATTTGTGATAAAGGTAATGTTATGCTTGCCATAAAAGTAATTACAACGACAATTCCAGTTACGGATTTGAAGCGTGCGCGTCAATTTTATGAAGGAATACTTGGTTTTGTACCTGTAGATTTAGTGCGTCGCTTTGGTGTGGTTACCTATCGTTTAGACAATGGTATTATGTTAGATATTTATGAACGTTCCACAGCGACCTCTGGTGAACATACGGTAGCAAATTTTTATGTTAACGATGTTGTGGCGGCGGTTGATTTTCTCGAGACGATGGGTATAACACCAGTTACGTTTCCAACTGATGATACTAGCATTTCATTTGATGAACGTGGAATTGTCCTTGAAGATGGTAGACCTCGAGTATTCTTTATCAAAGACCCTGATGGTAACTGGTTGAGCTTTACTGCTTATGAAACCATATCTGATATGATTAACCCTCACCTTTAAAATCGTCATGTTATTTGTAATATATATTGTGTTTAGAGTGTCAACTTGTATGTCAAATTTAGAAACCAAAAATACCCCATCGGAGTGAGGCACTTAAGCTTGGTTCAAACTTTTAAGCCGTATTATGTGCGTTACAATAATCCAAAATTTTCTACCCCTACCTTCTGATATGTACTATCTCATTTGGGTTAGTGTGGTGCATAAATATAAGTTTACTAGATTTCGGATCTTGATATTTGCCGAATTTTATTCTGCTGTCAGGTAGGTTGTCAATGTCTCTTTCACCTTGTCAGCGAGGATTGGTTTGCTTAGAAAGCTATCTGCACCCATAGTTAAAGCAGTGTCTTTAAATGATTTACCTTCTGCAGTCATCATAATTATTGGTGGGGATGATTCTCCGAGGCGATTCTTGATTATTTGACATAAGACACGCCCATCATTGTCTGGTAGATTAACATCCATGAAGATGAGTGCAGGTTCAGATGCCTCTATAAACGGAATAACATCATTACCATTAGATAGGTGTTGCACAGGTAAGTTTTGAGATTTCAGGTGAATTGACAGTATTTCTGCACAGTCTATATCATCCTCAACTACCAAAATATATCCCATTTTATTGTCCTAACAATACTAAGATTTCAGCAATTAACGATATATAAATTATACAATCTTTGCCTCCAATAAAGATTAAGGAACTTTGAATATCTGTAATTCTAGGTGAATGTGGACTAGTTAATTGAGGAAGAAACAGTAAAGAGTATCTCTGTATGTGATTTGTCTTATAAAGTCATAATGTAAAGAGTATATTGTTTTGAAGGCACTTGGGTAAAAAATACATAATCCTATTGCGCTACTAGATGGTGCAGTGCAGATGGATAAATTTGAGCTTATCAGACAAACTTTGACTAGAAATCATCAATAAAGGAAATTATTCTACATAATTGTATAGATATATTGATCAATCTCACGGATATAATTGTATGTTTTGCCCTAGTTTAATAGTTGGTGATTATTAATGAGTTTACCTCCAGTTAGTCAAGAACGTCAAAATATTTTGCGATCATTGTGCTTGCACAATAGTACAGTAGATAAAGCTTTTAGTCGGTTAATTCGGGTAGCAGATCATCTGCTAAATGCGAGGTCGTTAGTCGCAGTTAATGATGGAAAGCATCAGGTTATTAAGTATCTTGATAGGCTATCTGAATCTTGGTCAACTACGCTAGGAAAATCTTTATTTCTATCACTGTGTGAACATGTTGCAACGACTGGCAAACCAGTGATTGTTGAAGACGCTAAGGCGGAGCTTATGATGTCGGAGCATGCCGTTTTTGAGATACTAGGTATCGGTTCATATACGTGTTCCCCAATCATAACTACAGATGGTTGCATATTGGGCACATTGCTTGTTACGAAGCTCGAGCCTCACAAATGGAGAGATCAGGAACTCAGTATTTTAGCTGACCTGATTGAATCTGTAGTAACAGAGATTGAGCTGAGAACTGAGCTAAACGATCTAAGAAAGTCGAAATCCAAACTTGAGGGAAGCGAGCAACGCTATCGTATACTATCGGAACTGATGTCCGACTATGCGTTTTCAGGTCATTTTACAATGAACGGTGAAGTAGAGAATGATTGGATAACAAAAGCGGCTTTTGAACGGGTTACAGGTTATTCTATTTCTGAAATCGTGGCTCAAGCCAATATCCCAACGCTTCTGCGAGAATATCTTGCCAAAACAAAGGCTGATGTTTTGGGAGTTAAATCTGGGAATACGACAATCAATCAATATCGTATTCGAACTAAACAAGGTGAATTGCGTTGGTTACAAGTTAATCACTATCCACGCTGGAATGAACCAAAAGATCGTGTAGTTGGATTTTATGGTATTGTACATGATGTGACAGAGTCAAAGTTAGCCGAGCAACGAGAGTTACAACTTAGGGCTGAAGAGGAGCGGAGTAGAGTATTACGCCAGTGCATTAATATTATTTCCCATGATTTTCGCACCCCATTGTCGATTTTAGGAACTAATATATATTTATTGAAACATTCCAAAGCTACCAATAATCAAGACAGATTGGAAGTAATGGAACGACAAATATTTCGTTTAACAAAAATTATGGATAACATCTTAATTGTGGCTCGCTTAGAAGATTCCACTCAATGGTCATTTCAGTCTGTTGATTACATAGGTCTAATAAAAGACACTTGCAGACAAATTAACACAAAGGCTCATGAACAGGAAGTAGAGCTACTTTGGCAATCAATTGATGATAACATTCCATTATATATTTCCGCTGATTCAAGTCACCTTCATTTAGCAATTAAACATCTGATTGAAAATGCGATTCAGTTTACTCCGGCTGGAGGGCAAATCATAGTGCGGGTACTATACAACCAAAGTGAAGCGATTCTTGAGGTTGAAGACACAGGTGTTGGCATACATGAGAACAATTTACCTCATGTTTTTGAACGCTTTTTCCGCACAGACAATGCGCGCTCAAATGATGGTGGGGGGGGAATGGGATTGGCAATTGTTAAACAAGTAATTAATGCTCATGCTGGTTCGATAGAAGTAGAAAGTATAGTGGAGAAGGGAACTACTTTCCGCCTTAGGCTACCGATGCTAAAAGATGAAAAAGTGACTTAGTTGGCAACTTATGGTTTGTAAAATTTCTGATAGCTCGATGCACATAAGTTTTTATGGCATATCTTTCATCTCACTAATGCTAGGCACTTTTTGAGAGTCCCTGGCATAGGACTGTACACGCCCTAGAGCTTGTCGCATACCAGCAATTTCGCGCAAGTCAGCCCGATATTGTTCCTGTGTTGCTTGGTGTGCCTTTTTCTCTTGATAGAGGGATTTTATAGTGGAGTTATAAATTTACAAGAAAGAGCTTAGATATAATGTGCAGGTTAGGCTAGTAGTTGTTTTGTGTTATGTGGGCTAATCTGTAAGTGGTGTTACAGTTTGAGTTGTGATGCTAACAGGAAGCGTTGGCTTGAATGGTACTAAGCCAACATGTAAGGTAGATTTTCTACAGTTGTCTGGGGATGCAATATGATTGTGTGTCCGAGTCGGATTCGTTCCCTGTCCTCTCCGAAGCGCGTACCATGTTGCAGTAGTTGCCATAAAATAGCTGATGGCTCTATTGCAACAATCTGGTCATCCTCAAGATAAATAGCTTCAAATAACTGTCTGCACAATTGTTTTTTCTCTTGTAAGTTTGCCATATTCCAGATGTCATGAATATTTTCGATAATCTGCCCTACTTCAATGACCTTATTCACATCAATTGCTTGTGAATCCTCAATTATTTTAATCTGTTGCTTTAACTGGTTAGATTGCCTGATGTAATCATCTTCAGATATGTCACCATACAAAAATAGTTTCTTAAGTCTCCCCAATTGAAATGCCAGCTTATCGGCTTCATATTTTGGTGTCTGTTTTTGCTCGATGGATTTAACATGATGTTGCCATGATGGTAATAGATTTAACCCCTGTAGGAATTGACTGATTCGATGTTCCATTGTCTGTGCCATCACTACACGCCCAGACAATGAACCTGTCTTTGTCCGCAGATAGCGACGTTTTCCCCGCTGTACTTGACCCCGCCACCGCTCCCCGGTCTCTACAGCTATTAGTAGTCCAGTGAGTGGATACACACGTTTTGTATTGTGAGGTGTCGGACTGTACTTTGCATAGCGATTAGCCATTATGCCCTGAACCACATCAAAGGTGTCGTAACTGACAATAGCATCGTGATTACCGGGCATCCATTTTCTTTGTTTGTCTTTAACTCTGACACCGTAAGATGTTTCACCCAAGTAAAACCTACTTTTTAATAAGTTGCCAACGGTATCACCAGAGAATAGCCCAGATCCACGTCTTGATGTGATTCGGTAGCCATGCGTATTGAGTAAGTCTGCCACAGACCGTTGCGAGTGCTGACCCGTGGCATAAGCGTCAAATGCTAGAACGATAGCTGGTGAGTCAAAGGGACATGGGATTGCATCGGTATCACCAGCGGATGGATATTGTGCTAGTGTCGATTCAATCAGCTTTGCATCATCTTCGGATGGTTTGCTGTTCAATCGGTCGCGTAGACGCTGTGGTGTGGTGTATCCAAAAGATAGTGTACCGTTCCAGCTACCTTTACGCGCGCGTTCCTTCTTGCCTTTAGACACCTCACTACTGAGATTGTCCAGATACCACTGAGCAAATGCACCCAACATCGCTAACATAACTTTCCCCATTGGTGTGGAAAAGTCGAACTGTTCGGTCACACTGACAAATGCGACACTCCATTTATCCAATTGATTGAGGTAAGTCATGCAATCCACGAGATTACGTGAAAACCTATCCAGCTTATGGACAACAATCACATCAAAATGACCGTGTTGTGCGTCCTGTATCATCTGCTGGAACTGTGGACGGTTATCATCCTTAGCAGATTTACCCGCTTCTATATAGATGTGAGTGACTTGCCAGCCCTTTGAGCTGGCAAATCCTCTTATTGCGTTTTCTTGCGCAGATAGAGAATAGCCATCTATCTGTTCGTCAGTGGATACTCTGATGTAGCCTACGGCTTTCATCGTCTCTACTCCGATTCACAATTTGCTGTATCAGTGCCATGAATGTTGTGATGTCATGGTCGGATGGTTGCTTACACTTACCTGAAATTGTAACACCGTTGTGTTGTTTTGGCGGTTCTGGAATGTCTAGTTTCATCAGTCACCACTTAGTAATAATAGTATCCGGGATAGTCGTCATCATCCCAATCATCATCAATAAAAGGTTCATCATTCCGCACTCTTTCCCATGCGTCCCAATCTTCATGTCTAAAATCATTCAGGAGTTTTTGCCTTTGTTCGGGTGTAGCATTTAAGAAACCTTCCAATACTTTCACATACTCGCTTGGGGCAATTTCATAACCTTTTTGTGAATATTTAGCTATTCGCATCATTGCACCCATTGGATTGTTGATGTTCATAATCCGAAGTCTGTTATTGAGCGTGTCGCTTTCAAACCATGAATCGACAAGAACACATGTTGGTGACAACATCACGGCACGGCAAACTGTGAAGTCAAAGTCAGACACAAGCTTGCGTGGTGTCCAGTGATTTTCACCGGGGCGGATGACCTGAATATCCTCATCAATGCCAGTAATTGCAAAACTGATTGCTCGTTCGCTTGAACTCTGAGTGTAGCACATATCATAAAAACATTCACAAAGCCTCATGAAGTCTCTTTCAGATTGCGGGAATATATCAACGTCACCGGGTTTGGGTGGCTCTAGGTTTTGGGATACACAATAAGCTGCATATCCGCCTGCAATCCATGCTCTATTGGTAACACTACGCATTGCATCGTAAATTATCCCAATGTTATTGTTGAATCCTCGTAAAACTTGTAGCTTTCTCATTTGATTTATCCTTTGCTTGATGTCGGATGGTGTTTTCATCTTGTACAAGTGCTGTTGCCATCTTGAGCAAGACAACACACTTTCCGTTTTGTCGTCTGATTGGATTACATTGCAATCCAATCAGACGGGTATCAGTCAGCTTGTTACCGAAATCGGTATATCGCACCTTATACCCTTATTTCGTCTAAATTTTTCCGTTTCCGTTCGTGTTTGTGACGGTGATACCATGCCCGTTTGCGTTCCCTGTCATCAACCCATTTGCGCTTTCGTCCGGTGCGTGGGCTGTATGTCCAAAAGGGTTTGGGGGAATATCACCGTCCTTACGGGCTTTATCCAATAGCTTTGCTTGCATGAATCGTGTACGAACATCAGCACGGACAGCTTCAACTTTCTGGTCATAGTCGCGTTGGCGTTTTGCCAGCTCGTCAGATAATCGTTGTGGTTGGTCTGTCAGGATACGAACACCAATTTCATGACTGGCACTTTGAAGAAAGAACACACCAGCGACCGATAAACCTAAACCCATGACAAACTCCATAACTGCGAGTGGCACAGGACGTGTCAGTGTGTTGGTTGCTATCTGTGTTACCAATGGGGAAAGAATGTCATAAACGGCAAGGATGATGGTTGACCATGTGATGACAGTCGCCGCATGATGCAAAGTTGGGTTGTGATATAGGTCAAGTTCCTTTGTGACGGGTTGTCCTTTCAGACGATGCTTGAAAGCTTCTAGGTATCCGCGCCCGGTCATAATGGTATGTTCAATTTTGTCCTGACCGCGTAGCTGACGTAAGCTGTAAATTGGATGGACAACATTGGCAGTGACAACAGCAAACGCTATCAGAGAAGCTTTATCATCTGCTTGACCGAGTGCGACTGCTCCAGCTTGCACACGTTGAAATTCCATCATGGCAAAGACAACCGCAATGACGATTGCGCCAAAACTCTGAATCAGTTCTGCCACAATTAGCGTAGCGACTTTGCCAAGCCCACCAATAAAATCTACCGTAGCGATTAGCCACTTGTGTTCGTTGTAGCCATCTGTCTGTAAATCTTCAATCGTTGGTGGCGCGCCTATGAGCAGTTCCACCTCAGCCTCAATTGCTTTCAAGTCACTTTTTGTTAACCGTGTTTCATTCATTAGATTAGCTCCAGAGTGGTAGTTGTGGATGTAGTTTGTATGGAATGTTTCGTTTCAAAATCCAGTCAGGAACACCATCCCACCTGAGTAACAGTTCCTTGCCGGGCTTCCAGTCATAGATATGAATAATCCAGTGGCAGGACTGGCACAAAAACACCAAATTATTCATTGAACAGTTTTGCTTGTTTTCGTCAATGTGATGAACCGTGCCAACCATTGGGTGTCCATCACTGCGAATGGCATCAATAGCAATGTTCGTGCCTTCATGGAATTTCATCCCACAACCTTCACAGGTGTGGTCAGCACGATTGCGGACTTGTGCCTGTATCAAGCCCCGTTGCCATAACATGGGATAGTCTTTTTTGCTCATGACACCAGTGCCCCCAAGTTCATCACATCGAGCGACTGACCGAAGACAAGATTCATCATCCAGCGACCGATGTATTCTGTGTAGATAGGGGGAATGGCTTGTGTTAGTTCACTGCGAATCATCCAGTCGATTCCCATTGCCTTGCGACCATAATCAACGTTACTGAAATTGCCTGTAACGCAGATGTATTGTTCATCAACAATCGGTTGTGTGCCTTGTCGTGCTGTACTGGCATGTTTTCTGACTGGAATCGGTGCAAAGAAAATATCCGGCTTAGTTTCAAACCATCGGACTCGAATGGTGTCCAGACCAAACATCATGCCGGACAGCTTCAATGGTTCGATGAGTGGTGCGCCCGGTACATTCTCTATAATGTAAGGCTTGCCAGTTTTCCTCAGTAAAGCCCGCACAGGTTCGACTAAATCAGGATGTTTAGACTTATCTCGTGTCGAACGACTAAAGGCTTGGCAGGGCGGACTGGCATGAATCACGTCAAACTTGTTACCCTGCTGTCTGAGATAATCCAGTGCATCCATCTGGACAAACTTGAATGGATAGTTTTTCTGTGAATTGTGGTCTACACCGAGAACCTCAAATCCTGCTCGATGGTAGCCAACACTACAGCCACCCGCACCACAGAATAGGTCTAGTAGTTTTGTTGTCATGAATCACCACGTCTTCCCAAAGCGCGTTTGTGAGCTTGTGCAATAAATGCACCGAGTCTGGCAAAGTGAATGGCATCATCTGCTGATTTGTAGCGTCGTAAGTGCTGATTCCAGTTTTCGCCATAATCAAATGACCAACTACTAATGAAGCCATTTGCTGATTTCCTCGCTTTCAGTTCGACTTGTTTACCAAACACGGTGTCAGTTTCGTATCGTTCTACTGTTTCGATTTCACTCATGTTTTTGTTTTCCTTTACTTATTTCGATTCGTACTAATACAACATTTCGTTAAATTACCTTGCGGTAAATTATTTCTTAGAGATGTATCTTCCCAACTCTCCCAACCCTCCCAAAAATTGAGAAGAATTGTTTCAAAACTCCATATGTTGGGATAGTTTGGGACACTTGGGATACTTGGGAGTGTTTATCCAAAGGTTTTAAAAATCTCATAATTCATCCTCAAATGCGCTAACAAGTTTCGATCCGATATACCAGATGATGTTCGATTTCTTCTTTTTCATTCCGAGTCGAATCCAGTCTTTAGAGACTTTGATTGATGATTTCGCCATCGTCCCATTACGCTTACACCATGCACTATAGGCATCGTAAAGTTGCTGTGAGCTAACTTTGTGGTCTTCACCAAACACAAGACATTCCTCAGCAAATGCCATTTCTGTATCGTTTTCTGCCTTATAGTCTTGTCTTGCTTTTTCCGACTGGTCCGCTGTAGTGAACTTGCCATTGGCACGTAGGCGTTTGAGACCATCCAGACTCCAGTTGAAAATCGCGGGTAGTTCACTTTTCAACTTGTCAGATAGACGCGGGTCACGTTTGTGGACTGGTACGATGTGATTCATGGGTATGATGATGACACGATTGAAGATAGCGTCAGAGCGGTCTAACACTCTCGGTGTATCATTCATTGCACCCCATACCTTACATATCGGAGTAAAGCGAAACGGCTTACCGAAGATTTGACGGGCTAAGATTTCATCCTGACTGACTAAACGCTTGTAGTGATTGTCTGCTAGAACAGACCGGGCGGATGGTTCGGTGAATGTGACGACGCGCTTACCAGCGATGTCTGCTAGTTGATAGGGGGATTGTGATAACTGGTCTAAGTCGATAGTGACATAGCTTGACCCTGCCAGTGTTGCTAGGAGATTAATCAGCACAGATTTACCGGTTCCGGACTCACCAACTAACCAGAAGCTGATACGATGGTCTGTGTTGCTGGTCAGACTGTAACCCACAGCTTCCTGTACCAGATTCATCAGTTGAAAGTCAGGTTCGCCGTCGTCTCTTATCAGTGCTGACTCGAGAAATTCAAATAGAACTTTGGGTTGTGCTTTGGGGTCAAACTCGAATGGTAGCTGACTGGTCATGTAGAAATCTGGACTGTGTTCTTCTAAGGTCTCGGTGTGAAGGTTGTAGACACCATTTTTAAGGTTGATAACATCTAAGCTGTTGTCTATGCGGTCGTCATTGACCATTTGCATCAGTTGGATGTACTTTTGAATACTGGTAGCTTTGCTGTCTGTTGGTCTGATACCATCAGATTTTGCTAGCTTCAATTCGTTCCAGATGTCCAGTTTGACGGATTGCACCGCTGTCCAGACACCATTGGCGTATTCATACCACTGACCATAGAAATAAGCATAGCGACCGTTCCACTTTTTGATGACACGGTCTCCAAGTTCATCATCGGTTGGTTTGTAGCCACTGCGTTCATCGTCTTCGGTTGTGTCTTGAATGTCAGACAATTCTTGTAGGTCAGCAAATGAATCTGTGCCGTACAACTTACAGAAGTCCGCTAAGTCACCACCTTTGGTCAGACCTAAGTCTACTGCTCGAACACGAAAGCCTTCACTGGTGAGTTGTCGTTTGATACCGAGTGCGGATGATACACCTGTGTTGTCACAATCCATTGCGAGGATGATAAGTTTCTTCTTTGCCTTCAATCGCAATTCTGGCAGTAGGTCAGATGGTATTTCTGTCTTTTCACCACCTGTGAAACAGAATGCTGGAACACCATAGTGTTGTGCGGCAACGGTAGAAATTTCGCCATTACATAAGACGATGGTTTCATCATCTTCGGTCAGGTTTTTGAGACCATACCAGCAGTTTTTGTAACCGCGTTGTGATTTGTAGTGTGGTGACTTGCCATCCAAAAAGCGACGACGATACCCGGTAGCTGTCTGGAACTCCAAACACATACGCTCGATTCTGTTGTCACCGTAGCCATCCCAGATGACCTTTTGTACCCAACCAGCTTGTTCTAACACATCTTTGGTAATGCCGTGCGATTTGGCGTAATCCTGCATATCTGCATAGAAGCGTTTGGTCTCAGTTGCCTGTTGTCGCTGTTCCGGCTGGTACTCGATATTCAATTGTTCACAGAGTGCTTTTGTACCACCTGTTTCTCCAGTAACCCAATCTTTCCATCCAACACCGCCGTCATTGTAGGTGGTGAGTGTGAAGGCATTACTGTCCGATTCCGGGCGGAATGGATTGGATTTACATCTATATTTGTTTTTCCCTTCCTTTTTGAGTCCGTAAGACTCCAACGCTGAAATGATTTGTGTACTAACTGTCATCGTTATTCATTTCTAATATTGATATGCTAAGATAGTGGTGACACATAAATCGCCTACTCAAGGCAAGCTAGCGGGTTTCCCCACTAGCTTTCTTTTTGTGTCTGGGTGGCGGTCGGTGACTGGTTTGGCGACTCTGACACCGACCCCGCTATAAAATCCCACTGCCAACCATAGAACGGCTTACAGCTTTCCTCATGTTTTGGTGTATCTATCTCGCAGTCCATCACCAAATCCAATAATTCAGATTCATTGAATTGCCAGCTATTCCAGTCCAGTAGGGCATACAGTTCTGGATTGTCATCTAAGTCGATGATTTGTTCTTCAACGGAATCATCACCACTAGCCAACTCAATATTCATGGCTGTAGCCAACATCAATTGACTCCGGTCATTGCGATATAGACAAACGAACCAACACACACACCCCATTAAGTCATGAGCGATACGTTGTGACCAAATTTGATTGTGTGCGATGTATGCCCATTGCTCATTCGATAAGAGTTGCATCACTCACCCTCCAGTCGATTGCCTAACCAGTCACAATCAGCTATATAGCGACTGTCAAAGGTTTCCAGATGGTGACCATTGTCATTACTATGAATCATCCATCCATCTGGGCTAATGTAACCACTCTGATGTAGCTGTGATTTCATTCGCTCCCAGCCAGCAGGGTCTGTATCTCGATTTGCGTAGGCTTCGCGCACAGCATCATTGTTTTTCTTCTTTGAAGTGTCGCTAAAATCCTCCACAATAAGTGCTAAAATTCTTCTCGCAATTGATATACCAATCCCTATGCCTAGACCGACTCCCAACAGTTCAAACATCACTCACGCTCACTTTCGATAATTTTTTCCAGTTCTGTGATGCGCTTATTGTTGCGCTCGAACAGTTTTCCGAGGGCTAGAACTGCATTAACTAAAATGAACAGCCCAATGCCAGCATTACGCCAGTCCTCTTGTAGAGACATAAATCCCTGAATCGTCACGGCTGTCATACCCAAGAAAACGATTATCAGTGGCAGTGCGACAAACAGAATGTGTATCCATTGCCGTGTTGCTAGTTCTTTCTTCGGGTCACGCTTATGCTTCATGATGCTTATCCTTTTCTATGAGTTGTTTCTCCAGACGTGCAATGCGAATGAGGTTGTATCCGTGTATCACGAAGGGTAGGGCAACTACAAAGGCTACTATCCCTAATGCGATGTAGATAAATGGATTGAATCCAAGTGACTGCTCTACCTCAATAGCCCATTCACCAATATGTAAACCTGCTATCACTAGCAAGGCGTAACAAGTTGGCAAACCCACACAGATAACCAAAAACATTGACACGAACTTGGTTAAGTCAGCCCAGCCTTCGTTTTCACGTTTGAGGCGGTTTAACTCTGCCTGTAGCTCACGACGTTTTTTCTTCATAGTCTTTCTCCAGATGTTTGATTTGACGGGCGTTGTCCATCATGAATCCGTATATCGAAAGCACAATCAACAAAATGACTCCGGCTGTACAAGCGGGTCCAAACATTGTCCACAACCACCAGCGCAAGCCCTCACTCATAACGGCTAGAATCAGGAAACCACAGCAGATACCCGCACACACAGAATTGAAGATTGTCTGTAGTAGTCTCCGTAACTGTAATTCGGTCATGATTGTCGCCTCCGTTGGATGTAGAGACTGACTTCTGCAAAAAGCCAACCAGCGGATGAACCGATAATGAAGCGGGGCAGTGTTTCGGGATGTCCGTTGCTGATTGCGACAACGAAACCACCAGATAAAAATGCCAACATCATCAGCACTTTGAAGTAACGTTCAGCACTCACTATGACACCTCGCTATCAGGTGTGTAGCGCACTCTGAACAGGTGGCTGTCAGGGAACGTCTGATATTTGCCATCTAGTTCGATATGGATAAAACCTTCGGTGTGGGCATAACTACCGTAGGTCATGTCATAGTTGAAGATACCGAGTAGCTCATGCCATGTGTCACCGATTTTGATTTCAACGAGGTCGGGCAATTTACCATCTTCGTTCCGGCTGTGAAGTGTTAACGCCGTCAGGGTTTCTTCTATCACGGTAGTGAGGTTGATAGTAGAGAAGGGCATATCACAACCGACATTATGAATATGTTGCGCTGGTGCGCCAATGGCTTCTAGCTTTTCCATGATGACACCCCGGTCAGAAACAACCGTACTGCTGAATGAAGCTGGAGCGGTTGTGTAGCATTCACCGCCTTCAATTTCTGGATAGTCGCTACTCATGTAGGTGTCATCCATCACGAAGTAACCACATAATGTATCCAGACCGTAATCCCAACGCTTGCCGTTGCTGTCTGTAATCGAAAACCGTTGGTTTATCATGCGCTATCCTTTTTTGACATTAAATTATCAATGTTGATAATCAATTCTCCACTTTCGGCAAAAAAAGAGACTGCTTCCCGAAATTCAGCACCATATGTACTGACCAGAGCATTTAATACAAGCCCCCCAATTGGGACTTTCTCTCCACTCTCCAATTCACGTTTTGAAGCGATGCGAGAGAGTGCTTTACTAACAACCTTGCCCCCTTTTACGGGAACATTTGTATATGACATAGTTTACTCTTTCTGATAATAGATTATCATAGTTGATATTTAATTATCGAGTATATACTAAAACTATAAAAAAATCAAAAAGTTTTACTATAATAGTGAATATGTTCTCAATCTGGATAATGAAATATGAATCTTGCTCAATGGATTGAATCCGAGCGTAAGAAACGTGATATGACGTTAAGTCAATTTAGTCAATTTGTTGGTGTACACCATCAAACAATCACAAGTATTGTTAATGAACCTGACAGAGTAACGGTTTCATTACCTGTATTGGTTAAGCTATCGGAGACAACAGGAAAAGGGTTAGATAAATTGGTTGCAATGATTAGACCAGACCTAACAGACATTGATTTGCGAAAAGACCATATTGCTACCCAACTAAGCGATGTCCCAGAAGCAAAGCTTGAATTACTGAAGACCTTCCTTACTGGCATAGATGTCGAGATTGACCTCAGTAATGGAAATGGCGATTCGTAGCTGTTCATCAGTGAGTAGCAATAGTAGTAGGGCGATTTTGTCTGTTGTCAGTTCCATATTACAAAATCCTAACAGTCATGTCTAATAAGACTACCACAGGATTTTAGAACGTGAGTTCTAATAGCTTTTGAAAATTGTATGAATCCAGTTTTTAATACCAGATGCCATTATGAGCCGTTGTAAGTCTAAAGCAAAAATCAAACCTCAGACAAAAGCCATCATCCACGACCATGACTATAGCAATATGTTTGATGATGTCCACATAGAATAATCTCAAGCTGACCAGCGACAAAAAAATACAATGCGAATCTCAAAAACCGTTTTCTCGATGTCCGATGATTAATTAGCCAAATGATACAATGAAGCCAGATATGGGCTTGTCTCAATTGACCATCCTCTAGCAGATAAGTGGCTGGCAAAGTTGAATGAGCATGCCCTCAACTATTCTGAGAGATTTGTGCTGACACCGAGGTTTTTACTGTCGTTTATTGTATTTGTGGGATTAATTGTTGTAATCGTATCATATCTGCTGAATCTGTAAAAAACTGAGCCACCAAAACACATTTTTCTGCGATTTGTAGGAATATAGCATCTGTGGCTTACCCCTCACAAATGGCATTATCCCCACCAATCCCCCCAATCGCTGGGGGTGACATCTAACCAACCCATGTTATCCTCTAGTTATTTCACACTGGGGGGATACCATGCTTTCACGCCTATCAAGAATCACAAACGCACAAGTGGGTTTATTATTGTTGATATTTGCTATTGCAGGATTTGGGGGATCAGCCTTCGCCCATATCAAAAATATACCCAATGCCGTAGACGCGACACAAGTCATTGATTGGTGGGCTTGGCTGGATGGTGCTTTGCAGAATTTCAGTACCGAAGTAGTCGGTGCAATATTGACATTTGGATTGATTGAAGTCTTAGTGGGGTCACGCAAAGAGCAAGATGAGCGAATCGCACGATTGGTCAAAGAGGTTGGCAGTTCAGACAATGTTACAGCAAAAAATGCTGTAAATGAGTTGCGTACTCTTCAGATGCTTGCAACTCACGAGGGCGTGTTACGTAGAGCTATATTGCCAGAAGCAAATCTATCGGGGGCTGACTTAGTTGGAGCGAATCTATCAAAGGCAAACTTAATTAGAGCACACCTTGAGGACGCTGACTTAGGGATAGCGAATCTATCGGAGGCTAGGTTAATTGGAGCAAATCTATCGAGGGTAAACTTATGGAGAGCAATCTTATGGAGAGGAAACTTATATGATGCAAATTTATCGGGGGCGAGCCTGATGGAGGCGAACTTGTTGGGGGCTGACTTAACAGGAGCGACTCTCGAGGATGCTGATTTAGTAAATGCGAATTTGTCGGGGGCTTTTTTAATTCAAGCGAATTTATCGAGAACATCATTATTTGGAGCAAATTTGTTGAGGGTCAATCTGCGAAAAGCGAATCTATTGAGGGTAAATTTAAGAAAAGTGAATTTGTCGGGTGCTAACTTAACAGGGGCGACTCTAGAGGAAGTTGACTTAAGGTGGGCGAATTTAGCAGAGGCAAACTTCATGGACACAATTTGGGGAACAGCTTGTCTTCTTCCAGACGAGACTTTGTGGACATCCGACACCGACATGTCGCGCTACACCGATCCCAATCACCCTGACTTCTGGCAACCTGACTGGGCAAAACCCGTTGAAACCGAATAAGATCACTAATCCCCCCCAATCGCTGGGGGTGACATCTAAGCATCTCATGTTATCCTCTAGTTATTTCAACTGGAGGACACCATGACCACACAAACCCGACAAGAAGAAATCAAAGCCATCCATATCAAATACGAAGACTTCTATCGTATTGCAGGCGGACTTGTTGTGATATTGATATTCATCGTGATTGGCAGTTGGATATTCGGACAGAATGCCTTTGATTTTGAAGATAATTTCCTCTTCTTCATGGCGACTGAGGTATGAACCATAGAAAACCCATAGATAGAGTTAGAAGATATATGAGAGAAACTAAGAATTGTATTGCCATGTAATGAATTGATGTGTTGTGTAATATACAAAAAATAAATTTATTAATCATCAATTGCTTAAATCATCAAAGAAACCCTTTGTATGCCTTATTATAATACAATCTTGGGATTTACAAATATATTAGTAGAGAATTTATTAATTCCTTTCAGAGTATTGCAAATAATTTCGTAATATTTTTTATAGATTACTAATGTATTCTATAGACAGGGTGCAGAGAGTGTGTAGAAATACCATTGCTCAAAATAAGTATTGCTAATGTCTCCTCAATTATCTATTCACTCTTCGTTAGTATTGTTGAAATTCAGAGATTCATCAATGGAAACTACTCAATTGGGGGTTTATCAAATGCCAGGTTTAGCGCGCTGGGCTTGCGAGCAACACATAATTTATTCCAAATTATGGGATGATGTAACACTGGAGACGGTGGCAACATGTTTCAACACATTTATTAGAATGATTGACAGTAGCCCATCTCTGACAGTCCATGCAATCTTGGATGTATTAGAGATGAAAAAATATCCTAAAAACATTCGCCACATACAACAAGTCACAAAAAACTACTTCTTACACCCACGAAGAGGGTACAGTGTCCATGTGACTGAAGATATTTATCAGTATTTTACAGGAAGCATTATTTCTGGAGTATTTGATGCAAAATACAAATTAGTTGCTTCAACAGAGGAGGCAATTCACTTTATATTGGCATCTGATTCCAATCTAGAAGTTGGATTTGAGCCATTGAAACTGCTAGCTGAGCCATCACAGAATACGTTTATCTTTATATAAATGATCTAGTTACACATATGATACCCTATCTACGGGTTTAAGAATTGATGCCATTCAGGGAAAATCCAAAGTGCAACCAAAGTAGATTCCCATGAACGGACTGACTAACTATATCACGGAATGGAACTGGAGTGACATCATCACAAGCTGGTACGTGTTGGTGGACGATATGTATCAAGTGATTATTGCGAATTTATCTGAGCCGTTACGACAGCGTGGTCCTGCACCTCAGATGTCTGATAGTGAAGTCATCACGGTGAGTCTGATTACTGAGACCTTTTTTCAGGGGCATGAAGAAGCCGGCTATTCGTTTGTTGCTCAATACCTAAGAGACATGTTTCCTGATTTACCGAATGTAGCTCGGTTCGATGTGCGTCGTCGCACCTTAATCACCATCATGGAGCAAATTCGTCGCCTATTACGTGATCAAAAACTGGATAAGATCAATCCGTTCGGATTGCGGATAGTGCGCCAATTACATTAATGACCTACACACGAGGTAAACGAAGTCAAAGTGCGACTGGCTCTGAGTATTTTGGTGTGATTACCAGTAAAAAAGCCAAGTTCTTTGGATTACGACTTTATGCGACAGTCACCGATGAGCAACTAATTGATGAATGGATGGTTGCCCCAGCATCTGTTCATGACAAAACGGCATTGGACATGCTTCTATTGGAGTTCCGTGATCTAGTTATATTCGGCGATAAGGCATATAACGATCAGGAACTGGAAGACCACTTATGGGGAAAACGAGGCATTCAGTTATCGCCCATACGATGCAAGAATCAGAAACAACAATGGTGTGAACCTGTTCGCAAGGTAATTGGCAAGGTGCGCCATCGTGTAGAAACCGTATTTAGCATCTTGACGACGACTTTTAACATTCAACGTCCGCGAGGACGGAGCTTACAAGGGCATGTTGTCCGAATTACAACTTGTATTCTCGCTCATACCCTCAGTTTCTTTATGGTGGCTGAAGGATGAACCTTAGAAAACCCATAGATAGAGTATGATATCATGACTCCAAACCATTGGTTGCCTGTATTTAAAAAATCCATCCAACAGTTAGCACAATCAGTTTCAAAAATATCCTCTCCCACTACACATCAAGCGATCCAATTACATATGTTGCGATTTCTTGTTCGCGGACTTGGTGCTAGTAGTGCGTATATTTGCCAGCATGATTTTAATCTAAAGCAACTAACTGTTAGAAATACTTATGTTGATGCGGATCCAATCTCAACAGAATGGAATAGTGATATTGGTGAAATCTATCTAGAATCTGATATGGGAGGAACAACAGCATGGCTTTATCAAGATACACATGAGTTGCGTATTTTGTATACAGATGAATTACCTGATGGTGATCCTGAAAAAGAAGAGTTAGAACCGGAAGGTGTCTATACAGTTGTATTTGCGCCACTATACAAAAACAAGATGATTTGGGGTCTAGTCGAAGTCTGGGAAACGGAATACAAGCGCCAATGGACGGAAGATGAGCTAGCATTTATTGAGTTTGCCAGTCAACATATCTCCAAGGCTATAACGAATTATGAAGGCTAAATAAAACTCAGTGAACGATAATTCACCCTCAATAATCAAATAACAGAGCTGTGTGCGCATATTTTAATGTCGAAGCTTAATCATCTGATATACTCTCATCCCATGATTTAAGCAGTTCAAGGGGCTATTTGATAGGGTTACACCGTGAATTAATCCGTCGTTGTGATCCTGAAACTTCGCTTGCTTGGCATGCTGACCGTTTATGTATGTTAGGAAGCACAATCCGTCGCTATAACAAAGAATTAGGCGTAGTTTCAACTCCTATATTTGGCTATCGGCTTATAGCTTGGTCAAATATCGATGATCCGGATCTTTGAGATTGTCCAGTGCGTGTAAATCAAGCAGGGTGTTCCATTACCCCCGAGTAATGGGTTCAAAGGAGCGACGGTAAGCGTTTTCCAGCAATAAAACGCATCATATGCGATTGGATGGCGTGAGAACCTGATGCCTATGTGATGTGTTATCGACGTCCATCCCGTCTTCAACTCCCCGAATTTGGATTTCCAATGCCAGTTTGTGAAGTCATCTGGAGGCATGTAAACTCAGACAATTTATTAGAAGATTAGGGTAAAGGCGCTTATGAATTATCTATAAATAAGCTATTAAATAATAAAACAAAAATATTAAAAATTGTTACAGAAGAGGATAGAAAATTAAATTGTAAGGTTGCGTTATCATATAATCTCTCCATTCTTAAAAACTCAACTGCACTACTTCCGCTTGAGGATTTGCCACCTGAAAGTGTGATTGCTAGACAGCAAGCAAATGTGTATACATACGAATATCTCAATACCTCAGTAAGCCTGATTCCTAGACTAGGTGATAGTAGAATCGAGCCGCTAAATCAAGCAAATATTTTCACTATTGAGCAAATAATTATGCTAGGCGCGAACTATTTATTTGTACCAGCAAATTCCATGGCGCGGTGTAGAATATTTATCGCTAGGGCGATGTGCCTAATGGGTAGGAGAAGGTTGGATTTTATTGGGTTGGCAAGCTCAAAACCCTGCCAAAGCTGCTGCACTTGTTTATCGAGAAAAAGTGCGTCAATACAAGAAAAAAGTGCAGGGTTTCGTGAAATGTTTAGGGCAGATTGATCTATAGGAACATTCAGTATTTTATATAGGAGAGAAGTGAGATCTATTAGCTCGATTTAAAGGATATGTTGTATCGATAAAAGGTGCTAAGGAAATATCAGGGCATGAAATGCAAAGATGGATTCATGAAATGCAACAATTCATCGACTCATATTTGGAGCGAATTGATCAATTTTTAGAGATACCAGAGGGGCATTTGGCGAGGTGGATTTTCGTAAATCGTAATTCTTGGAAATTAAGAAAAAGCAATGCGTTAATTATTGGAAATCTTGTGCGAGAAACTTTGTGTTAGGTCAATTATGTTGTACACTAAAATCGGCTTCATCTAATATATAACGGGCTATATGTAAATATTGAAGTTAAGAATAAATCAGACAAACCGCTTGTTAGTTGTTTGGATTATCTTAAATATGAATATATACATCAAGTGAACATTGAAAAAGTCAATACTTATCCCAAATATAATTTACTGCTTGCAATGCAAAAAGCCAAGAAAACAAGTAATTAGTTCAAAGGTCGTACCAATTAATCTTCCTTATGCTGTTATACCAATGTGTGAATACAATCGATTTGATGATTTTCATTGCATTTTTTGAGTGGATTGGTGATCTAACAACGCAAAAACCAATCGTCTGTAATTCTGCTCTCTCTAAGGGAGGTTGACAGACATAGATGGGTTAGATGAACTGAACTTGATTTAATTTCTCGTTTTCAATATCTGTCGTTGTCCATGCTGAGGCTGTTTTTTGTACTTGTTGAGTGGAGTCAAAATATAACTGATATTCGGCTTTTCAATTACCAATAGGTGTACACCCATCTATTATGATCTGTTAGGAAAGTGAGAATAATGTCAAGATTAGATCAATATTTTGAGGCAACTAATAACATAACAACATCCCACAATATCCATGTAGTTACGATGGAATATGATCATATTAGTCAGCAGCTTGTATATTTGCCAATTACTCTATCTATAAACTTAGTTAAGTATCGTAAATTTACCTGTGCGAATCCCCATTGCTCTTATTGTCATAACAAAGATCATTGGGGGCGTCATCCTAGAGTCTACTGTTGTCAAGCTGCAAAGGCAGATCACATCGAGAATAGCCTAATGGAAGTCTAGTGAGATTGAATAATAAATGTGATCACACTCAGAGTTGTAGTTGATAATCAACTATGACCATCATTTTTAGTTAAAAGGAGCCCATTTATTATGTTAACTCAAAAGAAATTAGCTATCATTGTTGAGAATAGTTTACCTGGGTTAAAAGCATTAAATCAAGCATTATCCAACCTAGGTTATACGACGGAACTTATAGCACACCCATCACAAGTCATAGGTATGCAAAACCAGGTAGATCTTGTGTTTATCGAAATCAATATACCTGTCTTAGGTGGTTATGAATTCCTCAGGCGTTTGCGGACAATGGGTTTCAACAACCCCATCATAGCTCATACTGCCTTCCCTATCAAATTAGACCATATCTTACAAGCAGGGTTTGATGGGTTGGTTAGCAAACCCCTGAAAGTAGATAAATTGCCTATGTATCTGGAGAAAATTTCAAATCAGGAAGCCATAGAGGAGTCGATTTGAACTAAAAATAATATTATTATAGTAATAATAATAAATAAAATACCAAAATGAACCATATTAACTATGAAGTATTTTGATAGTAAATATCTATAGAGTAAAGGATACAAAATATGTCAATTGTAGTGAGTTGGCATGAGCAAAATCCTCGCGTTATGATAGTTACATATTCAGATAAGTGGATATGGGAAGATATTTTTCAAGCCGAGCAAACCGGTGCAAATCTTATTGATGCCAGCCCATATGAAGAGGTTGTTATCATTCATAATATGAAAATGTTTCATAGTTTACCGCCAAATGCAGTTGTCCAAATCAAAACTCTTATCCAGCAACTTCATCCTGGAATGCGCCTTATGATTTTTGTAGGTATGAACTCATTTCTAAAATCAATGTGGGATATTGCTAAACGCCTAGCCTTCCTAACCTACAAAGGAAACCATGAGTTTTCCTTTGCAGCAACGAATGAGGCAGCTCTACAAGAAGCTAGGCAATTTCTTCAAGAACAATCTATGTTTAACAAGAATATTTAACGAATAATTTAGTTTGGGGTATGTATGGATTTCAAACAACCAAAATATGGTCGTCATCAGCCTACTAACCGGAATGACTCACAGCAAAAATTCAAAAAATCGCTCGAAGACAATGATTCAACATGCAGTAGTCGCGAGACTCTGGAACAATTTTTTGATGAAAGTGAGCCATGGACTCGAATTCGCAATCATCTTCATCAAACTAATACACCACATAAGTCATCGATCACCTTGCACATCATGCAACTGGATCTTGATATTAGTTTTTATATTCTTAAAGATATCGTCATTGGGAGAATTGATATACAAAGCTCATTTGTACCTGACCTTAATCTAGCAGATCTGCCATTATCTGTTGAAGGCATATCTCGCAAACATATTAAGTTATTATATACAGATGACTTATGGCAGGTCGAAGATCTACAAAGCCGGAATGGGTCATGGCTCAATAACAAGCGACTTACCCCACATAATGTCTATGTCCTAGCTGATGATGACCTACTTCAACTCGCAGATATTGAAATTAAAATCAAATTGAGTAATTTACCTCAAGATTGAAGACTAATAAATAGAGAGTAAGGAAATATTGTGTTATATAATTACTTAATCTATTAACAGAATGATTGTAAGCACCACCTGGTTTTTATTTTCAAAATCTTCATATTCAACTTATCAGCGTAAGTCTATTTTGTCCGTGTTTAATTGCAGCCGTCGGTATTGAGGAAGTCAAAAAATTATTTACAACATCAGCTAGATAACAATAAAATTACTATAAGCATCTCTCATCATTTGATAAAGAGTGTTTGTCTGATGTATATCATGTAATGTATCAACAGATTAAGATAAATCAACCCTCTATACGATATTGATCTCACATTCAACGATAGGCAATATCTAATGACTACTTGCTTTGACAGTCAATTTTCTGTTTATAAAATATTCACGCAAGATAAACCATTGAATATCTTTTCCCAACCCCGATCAATGGTTGAATATTGGTGTACAACTATTGAGTCTAATATTATTGATCAAAAACTAGATGCTGATGTGTTTTTAGGGCTTCAGCATTTACAACACTTTATTCCACTTATTCCAACATATAAGGAGATAAGTAAGGTAGCATCTAACATTTGGGTATTTGGTTTACCATATAGTGGATTGCCACAACTTACTCATATCCACTACATTCCCATATCAGCAGAGGAACAATTGAGTAATGAGTTATTCTGTGTAGCCTACAATGATCGATTTTCCCGAGCAGTTGCTACTATAGAAATTCCAAGACATCATCATTTTAATCCATCTGTCCATTTTCAGGGCGTAGTCACTTTATCTAGACCAGTTGTTGCTAATGCCCATCAACAACTGCGCCAATTCATATCTTCAATGTAATTTACTGAACTCTAAAATGAGATTATTATGAAACACTCAATTGATACAGACTTTTCTGTTTATGAACTTTTAGTAAAAGATAGCTCCCAAAATATTTTCTCATATCAGGCTCGTATGTTACAACATTGGTCTTCAAACATTGAGCAGACCATAATTTGTCAACAAGTTTCAACCTCAATATTTGTGGGTTTCCAACAGCTTAAGCTTTTTATCCCTCAAATCCCAATTTATACACAACTCAGTCAAGTCGCTGCCGAAATTTGGATATTTGGGTTACCATGCGATAGGCTACCTCAAATTGAAAATATTTATTATATACCACTCAAGACCAACCATCAATTATGTCAGGAGTGGTTTGTAATTGCTCATCATGACACTTATTCTCGAGCATTGGTTGCAAGACAAACCACTCCGTACAATTTCCAGTCAACCAAAAGATCTTTTGAAGGGGCAATCACCTTTGATAGAACAGTAATTAGATCCATTTACCAAAAATTGGTTCAACTCATTACATCCATTTAGTTTGTTGATTGTGCAATTAAAACACAGTACCTTTGCAACATTGAATTTTCTACTAAATATCTGATTAGTAACAAATAATATATACCCAGAGGGATACCACTATCTAAAGGCATCAGAGATATATGACAAAACTCACACAGTATAGTTCAGATCAAATCATTTGGATTCATAAGTATGATTAGAATCAAGGCTTAGATCAGCACTATGAACCAAATCAATGTGAGCACTATATTTACGTAAAATATCTGGGCAAGGTACTTGAATCAATTCAAAGCATATTGATAATATTGACCATGCCATCTTTCATAATTCAGATAAAGCATAGCAACTAGTTGAATTTGCTAATTGAGCTATGCTCGTCTTACCGTCGTATCCATCTGATTTGTATATAATTGAATATCGCCGGGCTATCTTTGAAGTAAAATTTGAGCCTCCATCATGATCTTATCTTGATTCAAAAAATTGCCAGTGACATACCTAAAACAAGAAATTAGAAGAGGATTATCATAATGATAAAAAAATATATTACTACAAACCTTAATTCAATAATACAATTATATTATGTTACATTTGATATACAAAACACGAAATTAGATAATAAGGAGTAGAAGTACAATGTATAAATTACTCATAATTGTAGTTGGATTAGTTTTTACATTAGTTGGATGTGCTAACAGCAATGAAAACATTCAACAACCTGATACTCCAATTCGGATTGGTGTTAATTCTTGGGTTGGCGTTGGCCCACTATATATTGCAGACGAGCTGGGCTTCTTTGAAGAAGAAGGAGCAAATATTGAATTATCGTTTTTCGAGGATCAAGCAACTGGTATGGCTGATCTTGCTCAGCGTAAAAACGACGGGTCTTTAGTTGCATTTGCTGACCTAGTTGGATTAGTTAATGCCGGAGTTGAGCTACAAGCAGTTTGGGTATTAGATGATTCTAGTGGCGGTGACGTATTACTAAGTAACGGAAATATTAAGCGTATTGAAGACCTAAAAGGTGCACGTATAGGCTTAACAAGAGGTAGCTTTAGTCACCTCTTCGTTGAACAGCTTTTAGGGGTTTATAACATTCAACTAGATGAGGTCATAATAGTAGATGTTGGTGAAGCTGATATTCCTCAAGCACTGGTTGATAATCGCATAGATGCAGGTCACACATTTGGTGATTTTGCAGTTAAGGCACTAGATAATGGAGCAGTACTTTTAGGGAGTACAGCAGAAACCCCTGGAGTTATATTAGATACAATCAGTTTTAGACAAGAAATTATCGAGAAATATCCAGATCAAATTACAGCCATCTTGCGTGCTACAAATAGAGGCTACTTGTGGATGCAAGACAATCCAGAAGAAGCTTATCGTATTATTGCAAAAAGAACAAATATTACGCCTGAAGATGTTCCTATTTCCTTAGGTGGTATGAAACTCTATTCACTTGAAGATAATTTACAAGCGTTCGACCTCACAAACAACTCAAGCTCATCCATTTATACAACAGCAGACATCTCCATGAATTTTTTCTTAAATATTGGTTTTATTGAAGAATCGCTTGATATTAATGCTTTAGTAAATGGTGATTTTGTAAAGTCATTAGGGGGCTAACATGAGTAGTAATTCCAGAGTAAAGCATTTCTATTCGTCCTTCAGGAATAGTATTCAAACTGAACTTATTATGTTTGTTTTACTTTCTTTACTAGTCTCTAATTTGACAATTGGAATTGTGGTTATTTTGCAAGCAAGAGATAGCCTAGAGACCCAAATAGGGAGTGATGTACGTGATACAGGTGAATCAGTAGCAGGATTCTTTGAAGATTTCTTACGGGAACGTCGAAATGAAATCTCTGTATTATCACAATATGAAGTACTTGTTAACCCCAACTCGGCACCAGAAGATCAAATTAATTTTTTGAGTTCTATTAAGGAGACACAAGGAAACATTTATACTTCATTCTACATTGTTGACCTTGATGGTGAAATAGTATCCTCAACCGATCAAGTAACGGGGAATTTATCAAATCAACCATGGTTTCAGAATGTGGTTACTGAAGACGGTATCTTTATTACAGATGTGTATTTCCTAACAGCAGCACAACGTTTTGTAATAACCATTGCTGCCTCTCTAATTTCGCCTGATACAAGTGATGTTAATGGTATTCTTGTTGCAAATGTTGATGCTCGGTATTTTACTGACATTTTGGCTGAAACACCTATTGGGGAGAATGGAGAGCTAAACTTTGTTAATCAAGAGGGAGTCATAGTAATCGCCCCTAATATCCAAGATGTATTTAGAGATATTAGCGAATTAGATGCAGTTCAAGCAGCCCTTTTAGGGCAAAGTGGATCTACTATCGAAACAGATTCAGTTACAAGTGAAACAAACTTTTATAGTTATGTACCCAATTCAAGTTTAGATAATAATAACTGGATTGCACTGGCAATTCTACCAATTGAAGAAATCACTGCACCCACAAATGATTTAATTATTCGTATAGCAATTATCATGATTATATATTCAAGTGTAATTGCTATATTTGTGTTTATAATAGCACGTCGTATTGTAAGACCTATTGTGCAGTTAACAGAAAGTGCGCAATTGATCAGTCGTGGTAATTTTAGTGTTGAAATTCCTGTCAGTACACGAAACGAAATTGGCAAACTCGCTGACACATTCCGCTTTATGTCTAATGAGTTGAGTCAGATAATTAATTCCCTTGAATTACGGATTCAAGAGCGTACTCAAGACTTACAAACAGCCGCAGATATTTCTCGACAGATTACACAGGTTCTAAATATTGAAGAACTATTGCCACAAGTAGTTGAACAAACAAAAGACAGTTTCAATTTATATCATGTTTCAATTTTCCTCTATTCTTCTGAGACTCAAATGCTTCTCTTAGTTGCTGGCACTGGTAGGGCAGGTGCGAGCATGAAAAATAGAAATAAACGTTTTCATATAAGTGATATTCAAGGTTTAGTTCCTTTGGCTGGACGTGAAAGAAAATCAATCATTATTAATGATGTTGCACAATCTACACAACATTTTAAAGACCCTCTAGTGCCCAACACACGTTCCGAATTAGTAATACCAATGATTGTTGGTGCTGATTTTGTTGGCGTATTAGATTTACAGTCAGACCAAATAGATCATTTTAATGATGATAATGTAATTGTTTTAAACTCTCTTGCAGCTCAGATAGCTATTGCTATTTATAACGCAAATCTTTATAGAGAAATAGAAGAAGCTCGCCATGAAGCAGAACGATCAAATCAAGTAAAATCAAGCTTTCTTGCCAGTATGTCACATGAACTCAGAACCCCTCTAAATGCATGCATAAACTTTACGAAGTTTGTAGTAAATGGGGTTATGGGACCAATTAATGATCGTCAAAAAGATGCCCTAGTGCAAGTAGTTGATAGCTCAGAGCATTTGTTGGATTTAATCAACGATGTTTTAGATATGTCAAAAATCGAATCTGGTTCGTTACGTCTCTTTGTACAAGATGACATCGATTTAACTCATATTTTAATAAAAGCGGCTGAAACTGCAAAGGCTTTGACATCTGAAAAGGACGTTGAAATTAATTTGCAAATTGACGACCATCTCCCCCTAATCACAGGTGATAAACAGAGACTTTATCAAGTAATGCTTAATCTTGTTTCAAACGCCTGTAAGTTTACAAATGATGGTGAAATTACCATCTCAGGACATCTGTCAGAAAATAGTGTTCTAATTGATGTAAAAGATACAGGACCTGGCATTTTAACGGAGGACTACGAAAATGTATTCCAACCCTTTAAACAGACAAATACAGGTTTGCGATCTGGTGGGGGAACAGGTTTGGGTCTGCCAATAACAAAAAGTATTGTAGAAGCTCATCAAGGGAAAATCTGGATTGAAAGTTGCATAGGTCAGGGAACAACATTTCATATTACATTACCTGTTAACTGACAAAATAATTATTTAATGTAATTTAAATTCTTGTAGAAAGCTGGTAAATATGAAGTCTAATCCCATTGTATTATATGTCGAAGATGATGCTCCAAGTCGTGCAATTTTACAGGTTCTACTAGTTGAGACCTTGGGAATTGAACATTTTAATGTATTCGAAGATAGTAAGGATATTATTAGTAAAACTGAAGCTCTTGATCCCCAACCATCAATTATTTTCCTAGATATTCATATGCAACCAATTGATGGTTTTGAGATGCTGAAATTGTTTCGTAATCATCCCATTTTTATGGATTTGCCAATTATAGCTCTTACAGCAAGTGTTATGAATGAAGAAGTAGATAAACTACGCCAAGCTGGTTTCAGTGGTGTAGTTGCCAAACCTATTAAACTAGAAACATTTGCAAAAACCTTGAATAAGATATTAGATGGGGAGGAAGTATGGTTTGTAATCTAGCAATTGGTAATTATATTATTTTTATAAAAATTCAAGTTTTCATATATCTTTACGTACATAAACTTATCGATTTAGTTAGAAAGGAAAAGTCGGGTAAGTAAATATTTCTTACTCTTCTGTAAAATGAGTGATCAGCTAAAAAACAAGAAAATATTTATCATAGAGGATGACAATGCTAATTTGGCCGTAATCAAAACTATTTTAGAGTTGAATGGTGCGAAAGTTCAAGTCGAACGTTGGGGAAACAATGTTATTCATCAACTACATGCCTTTGCTATAGTTGATGTTATCTTACTTGACCTGATGTTTCCTCGTGGAATAACAGGGTATGATATTTTTGATGAAATCAAAGCTGTAAGTGATTTTCAAAAAATACCGATTATTGCAGTTTCCGCAACCAATAAAGATGTCGCAATTCCTATATGCAAATCGAAAGGTTTTGCAGGTTTCCTTTCAAAACCCATAAACTACGATAAATTCTCATCACAAATTGCTAATATAATCGAGGGAAACCCTATTTGGGGAGATAATAATTTATAAAGTCCAATACAGTTAGGATAATGATATGCAACACGCGCTGATTATCGATGATGATGTAAAGAATTTGAATGTAATGACAGAAATTCTTAATTTAGAAGGACTTAGCTCAACACAGATTCATCGCACATACGACCTTGAAGAATCTATAAACAAGCTTAGTGATGTTCATATTGTATTTTTAGATTTAGAGATGCCAGGAATGGATGGGTATGAAGTATTTGCATATTTGAAAAACATTCCATCATATCAAGACATCCCAATTGTTGCTTGTACTGTTCATATTAGTGAAATTAGTGTGGCACGTGAATTGGGATTTGATAGCTTTATATCTAAACCTATAGATTTAGATCTTTTTCCGCAACAACTAGCTATGATTTTATCTGGTGAAGAAGTGTGGCACATATAATATACATATATCCTGCTATACGCTAAATTCCAATACTAGTTGAAAATCCAAAGTATCAGTAAGCATTGTAGAACTCTCTGTTGCAAAATTACTTAAGGACGCTCTAGAGATACTATCTAATTTCACTAAAAATGAGGGTTTATGGGATACATTCTTATAGTTGATGATAATTCATCTGATATTGAAATACTTAGAGTGTTACTGAATTCTGAGGGGTATTCTGTTAAAAGTAGTGTTAAAGCAAATGATGCCTATAAACTGATTGATGTTTCACTACCTGATTTAATATTGTTAGATATCTCAATGCCAGATATGGATGGATTCGAAGTCTGTAAATATCTTAAATCTAAAGATTTAACAAAAGATACCCCGATAATTTTCTTAACAGGCCATACAGACTATGAGATGAAAAAAAGAGCATTTGAGGCTGGAGCACAAGATTATATAACCAAGCCTATCCACAGTGGGGAGACTCTTGCTCGAATACGAAGCCAACTTTATATTCAAGAAAGCTTCCGTAGGATTCAAGAATATCACGAGCAAGAAACTCGGTATTTGAAAAGATTGCTTGAAATTAAGACAGACTTTATTGCAACCACAACACATGATTTAAAAAATCCGCTTTCCATTGTATCAAATTCAATCTACATGATTCGGAAATTTGGTAGGGAGGATTGGAGTCTTGTTTTTAGACATGTAGATACAATTGAACATGCTTTGAATACAATGAAACAACTTGTTACTAGTGTCCTTGATCTTGCACAATCAGAAAGTGAACCGCTAGATATACAAGATGTTGATATCATAGAAAGTATAATGAATGCTATATTTAATGTAAGATTACTTGCAGAAAAAAAAGATATCACTATCGTTTTTACAGAGCCACCAGGTACTTTTTTAATTAAAGTAGATAAAGTACAAATATCTCGTATTATTGTTAATATTCTATCCAATGCAATAAAATACTCCCCACCTTATTCCCAAGTATTTGTAGAAATTAATGCTGACTTGCTAAACCAACATATAAACATCTATATTCGCGATGAAGGGTACGGAATACCAAAGGATGATCTTGATAAAATATTCGATCGATTTTACCGTGCCCATACAATTCAACAGCTTGATGAAGGAGGGACAGGGTTAGGTTTATCTATTGTTAAGTCACTAATGGAGAGAAATAATGGAGATGTTAAAGTAATAAGTCAGCTTGGTTCAGGTAGTACCTTTATACTAACATTTCCGTTGTGAACACTTATAAGTAGTGGTTAATTTGTAAGTGATGATGCAATCTGCAAATTATAGTTGATGACAAACCATTCAAGCATGATGTGGTGCATTCGGTCGCACTTAGAAAAAGATAAAGTTTTTCGGACAAATCGAGCTAGACGTTGTCTGAGCGTGTTATTCCAGCGTTCGATGTGTGATGTTGCACCGCTCTTCTTTTCTTTCGCCCAATGCAAGTGTTCGGGTAACGCTCCATTATAGGCTTGATATTGTTCGGTATACATTGGACATAATAAGGGTATTCAATGCGTTGCCACAATTGTTGAGCCGCTAAGGCATCTCGTTTGCCAATGTAGTAAGCCACAATTTGACGAGTCCGGCGACATAGAGCAACCCAAATCCATCGCTTGTGGTTCTTACCTTCAACAAATGACCATAATTCGTCAATTTCCAGAACATCACCGACTTCATAAAGTACCAATGTGTCACTTAGAACAGGTAACTGCCAAACATGCTGTTGAATCCATTTAACAACCGTCTGACGGCACACATTGAACACCCGTTCAATCCCCCGTAGACTCATACGTTCTTGACTGGCTTTCAATACTTCTTGTCGTGTTTGAGCTGAATGTCGCTGGCTTGGTTTCAACGATTAACAATGCTTGACGAGACAATGACCTTACCTGATGCAAAAACCATTGATCATGATGAAGATGAAAATCCTATCTTCGACAAACACTGGACACCCGACACCGACATGTCGCGCTACACCAACTCCAATCACCCTGACTTCTGGCAACCTGATTGGGCAAAACCCGACAACACTGACTAACATCGCCAATCCCCCTATTCGCTGGGGGTGACATCTAAGCATCTCATGTTATCCTCTAGTTATTTCACACTGGAGGACACCATGACCACACAAACCCCACCCAAGACACGTCAACAAGAAATCATTGGGCTATGGGAGCAATACAATGGCTTATATGTAGTTGCAGGTATTCTAATCGGTACACTGATGTTCCCATTTATGCAGATGATTGCAAACAATCTGTCGGAACTGTTGGAAGGACTCGTACCAGAGGCTGTTGGAATCATCTTTACTGTCCTTATCATTGATCAGTTAAACCGCCGTCGTGCAACCAACGAACGCAAACTGGAACTTTTCGACCAAGCCAAGAGCCGTTCAAATGACATGGCAGTAGATGCCCTAGAGAAAATTCAACGTGCTGGCTGGTGGGATGAGATGCTTGAACATTACCTCAATGATGCTCGAAGGATAGATTTATCACAGGTGCAATGGTCAGGTGGTGTAGATCTAAGCCACAAAAACCTATCAGGGGCTGACTTAGATGGTGCGAATCTTGAGGGAGCTAACTTAGGTTATGCGAATCTTGAGAGGGCTGACTTAGATGGTGCGAATCTTGAAGGGGCTAACTTACAAGGTGCAAATCTATCTGGGGTGATCTTGAGGAGTGCGAATCTGTCGGATGCTAACTTGGAGAGCGTGAATCTGCAAGGTTCTATTATTTGGGGTGGAAACCTGAAAGGAGCTGACTTAGCAAGCGCGAATCTGTCGGATGCTATCTTTTTGAGTGCGCATCTGCAAGGTGCTAATTTATTTCAAGCTAACCTGTCGGGGGCTACGGTTGATAAAACAGCGAAATTTGACAATATAACTGCCTTACCTGATCCAATAGTTATTCATTATGATGAAGAAAAAGAAAGTATGTTTCTAGACATCAAATACTGGACACCTGGCACCGACATGTCGCGCTACACCAATCCCAATCACCCTGACTTCTGGCAACCCGACTGGGCAAAACCCGACGACACTGACTAACATCACCAATCCCCCCAATCGCTGGGGGTGACATCTAAGCATCTCATGTTATCCTCTAGTTATTTCAACTGGAGGACACCATGACCATACAAACCCCACCCAAAACTCGTCAGCAAGAAATCATTGAGCTATGGGAACAATACAATGGCTTATATGTAGTTGCAGGTATCCTAATTGGCATACTAATATTCCCATTTATGCAGATGAGTGCAAACAATCTGTCGGAACTGTTGGAAGGGCTCGTACCAGAGGCTGTTGGAATCATCTTTACTGTCCTTATCATTGATCAGTTAAACCGCCGCCGTGCGACCAACGAACGCAAGCTGGAACTTTTCGACCAAGCTAAGAGTCGTTCAAATGACATGGCAGTGGATGCACTGGAAAAAATTCAACGTGCTGGCTGGTGGGATGAGATGCTTGAACATTATCTCAATGATGATGGACACTCAGACTTGTCACAGGTGCAATGGTCAGGTGGTGTAGATCTAAGTGCGAGAAATCTGTCAGGGGCTGACTTACGGGGTGCGAATCTATCTGGGGCTAACTTAATCGATGCGAATCTGTCGGGTGCTACCTTAGCTGTTGCGAATCTATCGGGGGCTAACTTATGGGATGCCAATCTATCGGGGGCTCTCTTAGTTAAGGCGAATCTATCGAGGGCTAGATTACGGTATGCGAATCTATCGAGGGCTAGATTAGAACATGCGAATCTGTCGGATGCTAGATTAGAAAGTGCGAATCTGTCGGATGCTTACTTGCGTAGAACAAATCTGTCGGGTGCTATTTTAATTGGAGCAAATCTGTCGGGTGCTATTTTAGAAGGTGCAAATCTTGAGGAGGCAACGATCTTGCCTGATACAACAACTGTTAGTTTTCCTGGAGAAGGTAATCCTATCTCCATTAAATACTGGACACCAGACACCGACATGTCGAGCTACACTGACCCTAATCACCCAGAATATAAAGAGACATTGGCAAAGATCAACAAAAACCGTTTCGGCACGGGGGTAGACCTAATAGAGTAAATACCATCCCACAAACCCGCTTCTCCCCACAAACAGATAAGAGACCTAGTCTGGTCTCTTTTTTATATGAGCAAGTCAATGATATAGTAGGCAGACACCACGAGAAAAAACAGCGGATGGCAAATTCTGCGACTCTACCTGTGCCAATCAGATACGCCCTACGGGGCACTGAAACCTGTTGTTAGAACTGCGATTCCCCAAACACTAGCAACAGAATACAGGCAAGCATCAGCCACCGAAAAAAGAACTCTACAATCCCGCCCGTCCGCATCAATGGTATGCGGATTTTCCAATGGAGCGGGTAGAGTATTTTTACACCAGATACCGTCAGCATGTCACAGACAATATGCAGGAAGTATCCAATCAGCAACCCATGCCATAAAACAGCAATTCCCCACACATCAACGCCGTTGACTAAGGTATAGCTATCTTTAAAACCCGGTAATGCCATCCCCAACAGCGTAAAGACAACTGTTATGCTAAACAAACTATGAAAGAATCCCCGGTGAGATACCAACCGACCGATAGGGATACCGATAATCGGAATGAATCGAGCAATGACAGATTGCGGATGGGTCAATATCCGGTAGTAAAGACCCCACAGCAATTGAGACCAGAAACAGGGCTTCGTTATCAACCCTGAATCCAGATGCTTCTGTACATAAATGACTTGACAACCTCACTATTTATCATATACAATAATCGTAACAATATAATGTAACGATAAAAAGGTGAAACATGAAAAAATATGCAATAGGCTTTCTCGTATTTATGGTGATTCAACTGGTGCTAATGCTGGTAAATGCACAATCTATCACGGAATCGGCATCACAGAATCCGTTGCTGATTGTTCTAATTGTCTTTATTGCTGGTGCAGAGTTGACTATCTTAATTAACCTATTAGGCTACAAGCTAGATTATCGCTATGGCAAAGGGATTCTACCATTGGTTAAGTGGTCTGATGTAAAGGACAAGCGTCATGCAGAAAACCAATAGTCCAGTCACCTGTGCTTATTGTGGCAAGACAATCGAGCCTGACCGTCGCAGGGAGATTAACTTTTGCTCAGATAAGCATCGGATTTATTATCACCGCGAGCAACTCCAGAAGAAACAGGCGCAGGTTGCTGTACAGATTCTTGGTCAGTTGACCGGATTATCTTCATTGCAATTAGCGGATGGAACACCAGCACATGAATCCTTGCATGTTATGAGTCGTGCTAGCCTACTGAAAGCCATGCGAGATGCCGGGTATAAGTGGAATAAGAAAAAAGAGACTTTCCTAAAGAAATAGCTTGACATCACATCTGCATGGGTATATACTATAAACGTAACAGATAAATGTTACGATTAAGTGAAAGAGAAAAGCCTAGCCACGACCAAGCAACTAGGCTTTCACTGCAAAATTAATTGCAAAGGATAACTCAAATGATAGCAAACAACCCACTGTATTACATCGCCCGCTTTATTGTCACATTTATACTTGCCTACATCGCACAAGCTGTCCTGATTGCGAGTATCGCTTTCGGCTTGTATCTGGCACTGTCACAGACGATGTTCGCACCGATAGGGGAGTCTGTTATCACAGCTTTAACTAGCTTCGTTGGACTGATTGCAATTCTATTGATTGCATCATCATTCCGCTTTGCTGTTGATGCCGTGCGCCGTCGTTAGAACTGCGATTCCGCAAATATCAGCAACAGGATACAGGCAAGCATCACCCACCGAAAAAAGAACTCTACAATCCTGCCCGTCCGCATCAATGGTATGCGGATTTTCCTGTATTTAATATGTTAACATTTTAAAGTTGTTTTCCAATGTAATCTTAAGTTGAATGTTTATAGATATAAGGTTAATGATATGAATATTAAACAACCTAACTTAAATGAGTGGTTTGAAAGTTCTTGGTATAAGTTTCCAGTTAATACTTCAAGCAAAGAAAAACTAGAGTTTGTAAAGGCAGAACGTGCTAGCTTATATGATAAACATCAATGGGGTATAGAAACTTGCAAATTAAGGGAGCTTACCTGTGGTATAGATAAGAGTATTCACATTGTACGTCATACACTAACTACTTTTGATGGTTTTGATGAAACCACAAAATATCAACTTTTAAGAGCTGCTGTGCAATCTGTGACAGGTAAATATTGTAATTTAGAGAGTAGTTCTATATTACTAGCTTACCCTGATCGTTTTCGTGAAATAATGACCGCTATCCCAATTCACAAATCTCTTTCAGGTATATCTACAGAGCCAGGTTTTCCCATTTATAATCGTATTGGACGTATTCTAGAACTAGAAGCAAAAGATGAAGACAACTCAATTTATCCTGACATTCTTCTATTAGCTACAGTTTTTGCAATGGAGTATGTAATAGGTGAGCCAATTATTCCTTATATGAAGAGTGTTGTTAATAGTTTAATTCGATTGATTAAATTGGCTATTGATACTGAAAAACAACATATAATTATTATAACACAAGGGGTTACTATGGCATGTTTGGTCAAGGTTTTGATAGGCTTGACACCATATGATTTTTGGATCACCTTAGGAGAGCCAGCATTCCTTGAACTGGATGCTAACAAAATGTCGATTGTAAAATTTGACCCCGGTATACCTGTAGTACATTAACTTACAATATTAGGAGTAGCCTACAATTAAAGACTTTATCAAGTTTTTGGAGGATGAAATTCTAACTTTTGATGTAAATCTATAATTGCACAAACGATGATTTGTGTCTAGTCAGTTGGTAATGCACAATATAACCTGCGCAGGCACATCTACTATATCATCAACCTATATGCAATCTTTCAAGCCTATCAACAGAATACAGACAAGCATCAGCCATCGAAAAAAGAACTCTACAATCCCGCCCGTCCGCATCAATGGTATGCGGATTTTCCAATGGAACGGGTAGAGTATTTTTACGCCAGATACCGTCAGCATGTCACAGACAATATGCAGGAAGTATCCAATCAGCAACCCATGCCACAAAACAGCAATTCCCCACACATCAACGCCGTTGACTAGGGTGTAGCTATCTTTAAAGCCCGGCAATGCCATCCCCAACAGCGTAAAGACAACTGTTATGCCAAACAAACTATGAAAGAATCCCCGGTGTGATACCAACCGACCGATAGGGATACCGATAATCGGAATGAATCGAGCAATGACAGATTGCGGATGGTCGATGTCCGGTAGTAATGACCCTACAGCAATTGAGACCAGAAACAGGGCTTCGTTATCAACCCTGAATCCAGATGCTTCTGTTAGTAGGATACCGCCTGCGAGCAGACCCCCTACAACATGTGTCTTAGCTATCATGTTTGGCTTTCTCGGTTGTGTCGTCTAGTTTGAACGTCACAGCGGTTTCCATACTTAAGATAATGAAACGTACAACAAGCCACGCAATTGGCATTGAGATAATCATTGTTGTGTTGCCTGTGTCATATTTAGAAATTTCGGTCAGATAGACCACACTAGCAAAAATCATTAGGAAGTCCATCGCAAGATAAAATCCTCCGGTCGCAATCAAAATTGCTCTTACAATTAAATCTTTGAGATACATTGCTTTCTCCTAACTGGTTTCTCTAATTCTTGATTTACGTTGCTGAATAGGCTTTACAGTAGGTGTTGAGTCAGTCACAACTGTTGTGAGTGCCAGCTTCAACCCGGCGCGTCCAACTGACCAACCGAATATGGCAATCGCAGGTGTCCACAGACAGAATGGAACGATTGCCAGTGCGGGTGTTCCGGTGGCAATTGCGACGATAAACAACAAAAGTAGTAGTATGACAAATGTGAATGTCACTGCGATAGTTCTCATGGTAATTTACCATCAACTTTCTACTAAAATCTGTATATATTAGCTAACTTTTTAATGGGAAGTTGGTAAGCTAGTAAGTTGATAGCGGTTTCTGATTTGTTTAAAACCATACTTGACTCCCTTATATTCAACAGTCCCCTGTGCAACCATTCGCTTAATCGTGTCATAAACTTTGTTGCGTGATACATCTGGTCGGTTAAGGAATTTCCAAATTTCAGCACCTTTTAGATGTCCGTCATATTCATCAAGTGCAACCTGAATAACCATTTCTTGTCCAAACTCTTCAATGGTTTCCGCTTCTTCTTCAATCGTTACGAGTGATGGCAATTCGAGAGGGCGCGGTGTATCCCATTTGGCAGTGTTGGCAATCGACTTGTGCATCGCTTGCTTACTCAGAAATGGTGCTTGTATCTGGTAAGAGTCGGTCCCGTCGTCACATAACATGCGACCGGGTATTTTGGCTAATTTCATAGCACTACCATTGCTACCGACCGACATTGAACCGCCTAGTGTCCGTTGCCGTCCACTGAACGCGATTGTGATGTTACCTTTAATCAGCTTATTGATGCTGTCGCTATAACTTTGCTGGATACCAAACCAACCATGAATGCCTGCTGCGCGTGATTGTGTCGCAATCAGCTTCATAGACGCTTCAATTTGTACAGCCAAGTCCTTTGACTTTGCTTGGATTGCACCGTACTCATCAAACACAATGATGATTCTTGGCATTCGATTCTCAGGTTCGACAATCTGGTTATAGTCTTCAATTTTGTTGGTGACACGGCTGATGCGTTCCATCCGCTCATACATCAGGGATTCAAGTTGTTGAACGATGGTGACGGTGTCTTCTACCGTCTTTATGATGTTGCCTAGAACGTGGGGTGTCTTTTCATATGGATTGAAGTCACCATTTCTTTTCAGGTCAATGACGACAAATCGAATTTCATCTGGACTGTGTGTAGAAATTAGACTAGACATGAAAGCCCGCATAAGATTCGTTTTTCCCGACCCTGTTTGTCCGGCAAAAAGCCAATGGGGATGGTCAACTAGATTAATCCAGTTGATGTAGCGACCTGCTTTCACACCAGCTGGCAATGGGAACTTATCGTGTATGTCAACCGGATAGCGTTGCATGACCTGTTCGTAGGTCACATATTCCATCAGACCGTCTCTATAGTTCGTGCGGTACAGCTGATACCAGACACCTTTAGACCAGCTACAGCGTCCATCAGTATTGGGACTCACTACATCCCGTTCACAGGCTACGGATAGGTGATGTAGAACATCGTCTTCAACCAATTGATGCGCCCGTACACCAGACGGTAAATTACGGATAACACCATCCATCAAACCGATTTGCGATACATCAACTTTGAATTGAATATCATCAGGTGTGACAATGATTTTCTCGAATCGAACTTTGTCTTCGTAGACCTTGCCATTACGTCTGCGCTCATGTACAAAACCAAGTCCAGATAATGAGCGGATGATGGTTTGAGCAAACAATTCTGCTTCTTTTGCCATATCTTTCTTGTCTTTTTCCGCTTGCTTCATATCCAGTTCAATGTTGATATGCTCATCAATGCGACTCTGGAGCGCGTCACGTCGGACAATCCATCTGCGATAGGGTCTAATGCGCTGTCGTACCAAACGCATATCTTCAATTAATTGCTGACGGTTTGCCAGAATAATTGCCATGTCTGCATGTGGCTTGGGGTTGTCCGGGTTAGCTTGAATCCGTTCCTTTGTTTTCAGGAATTGAAGCCTAAGCTGTTCTTTCTCTTCTACGAGGTTCTGTAATTCAGCTAACATGCTATCGACTTGATGACTATCGAGTTTCGCCTGCACCCCGACCAGCTTCTGTTGGGCTTTCTTTAATGCACGTTTGTCTAAAATCCGTGTCTGACGGGCTTTCTCATCATCTAACAGCTTCTGATTGTGCGGACTTATCGTGTAGTAGGCACTAGAGAACTGTGCCATCGGTTTTGGTGCATCGTTAACAAAGGCATTGTCACCCATGAAATACCTCCAGTGTTGTGAATTGACCAGCCCATAAGGATGCAACATTCCGTTTCCCGGCGGTGAAGATTAACTCACTTGCCTGTGTCTCGTAGTTCTTTTGCATGATGTAGCAACCAACACCTGTGGACGGCGGTCTAGTGAACTGTAAAACTTTCTTTGACGGTTCATTCAGGAACTGACTATTGGTGTTGATGCCGTAGGTATAGACGGGCTTATCACTGTGATACAGGAAATACATCGTCATTCCTGTGGCAGTTGGTACGATGTAATCTGTGTCCTGACAGTAATCGAGCGCATCTAGGAATCTGACCTGTGGTGTTCCAGTGAAATACATCACATAACTGGAAAGCATCAGTGTGATGATAAATGCCAGTGTGTTGCGCCGTAACAGTAGCGGTGTGCTAAAAATTAGCATCAGCACCACAGAAGCCATGAGAGTACGAAACAGATACACGGGGACAACCAATGCACTGACAATCCAGATGGCTATCGGAACACCCCAAATCAGCAGTACATATCGTTGATGCTTGAAACTGAGTATCGTTAGCGCGCCAATGAGTGGAATGAGCAATATCACACCTTCATTTTGTCGGATAGCAAAATTCATTATGAGGTGTTCGAGCGGAAACCTTAGCCTCAACCAGAATCCATTGACCACGTCACCAGCTTGCATCAGTGCCAGTGGGACAAACACGCTGGACAACAGTAGCGTTACCATTTTCTGTCTGAGTGGCGTATTGTGACGGTCATACCATATCAGACACAAACAATATGGAATGGCTGTGATGTGCCACCAAGCAGGTACAGCCACCAACACCGACTTAATTTTCCAGTTTTCTCGTATTGCCAATAGTGCCACCAATACCGACAGCAATAGAAAAATCGGATACCGAGTTTCCGCACTGTAATGAATGAGCATTGGGGATACAGCGACCAACAGTGCAGACCATGAAGCTAAATGTTCATCATAGAACGTCCGGGCAAGACGATAGGAAACAAACACTGTGATTAGACCAGTAATCAGGGATGGTATTCGCACAGCGACCTGACTATCACCAAATAAATGTATCCAGATGTGCAATAAGGTGTAGTGTGTTGGTGTGTGAACATCCGACAGTAGAACTGTCAACAGACCTTCATAAGATAAACGACTGGTAACAACAGAAAATGTTTCGTCATACCACAGCGGTTCAGTCAAGATTCGACTTAATGGTAGAAAGAATGCAATCAGTATTGAAAGCCAAATAGGCACAGCAGGTAATGTCACTTGCTTGCCTTGCCATCTCATTAACTGAACGGCTACTAGACCACCAAGCAAAAGCAGAATTGCATAATTTGTATCCTGTGTCTGTAGGAATTGAATGTAATCATTTGATGACAACATGATATTCATTACCTCTAGGCGAGCCCTGATTGCGGTTTACACGAATATGGTTATCCGCTTCTAAACGGTCAATAGCCCTCACGACAGTGGGGTAGGAAACAATGTTTTGAGCTTTCGCTACAATTTCGTTGTAGGTCATTTGCTTGCCATCATTTTGTAGGATAACTTGCAACACGACGAAGTCGGATGGATACATGTAAGAAGCCAACATTTCACACTGCCTCAATCCCATTTTACTCTCATGATTATAACACTTATCACAGTGATATATGTTAGCACTTATCACGATGATAAGAGTTAACATAGTGCTACCATGATAAAATCATAATTGAGGTGAACGCATGAAAAAGCTGATTGTTATTGCAGTATGTATCATCACAACAATCACATATGCACAGACAGCAACACCACATCCGAATACGTTGTCAGTCGGTCTGTATCAGTTTGAGGATTTAAGCTCACCCGAAATGGAGCTGACCGGGAACTGGTATATCAGTGGTAACACACTTGCCAGTGACCAGACGGATTCAACAGCTACATTCTATGTTGATGAATTTGCAGACTATCTGATTATTCATCGTGGTGTGACCAATACCCTTTCAGGCACATGGTCTATTTGTGTGGATTCAGCAATGTGCGGGATTATATCCGACTATGGTAATGGCGGGATTGAACCTGTTGCTTATTCGCTTCTGGATACCAACAGCGAGATTGTCATCACCAAATTGGATGATAACCCTAGCGGGTTCGACTTCATGGAGATTGCTGTTGGAAGCAATGCCATAACCTCACCTGTCATCGTTTATGTTCCGTTGGTGGCAACACCGATAGCGACAACAACACCAGAGACTATGACGTTCATCTCTGGTACAGATGGCAATTACACCCGTATCGACAACTCGGTAACAACTGGTGAGCAATTCATTGGAATCGTTCTCACTATGATGTTCGTTGTTTCATTAGTTCGACTTGCGATGGAATTATGGCAGAAATAGCAGAGTTATTCATGCCAGTTGTCGTTGGTATAACACTATTTTTGATAGTGTATTTGTTTGCTGATGGATTTGTCAGCATGTTTCGGTCATGGTTCGATTTTAGAGATTGGAAGTAACCATGATAGAAGCTTTTGGAGATTTGGTAATTCACGCGGTTAGTTTCGTGACTGCGATAATTACAGCCCTAGCAATTCTCATATTGGTTGCGAAGGCATTCACGTAAATTTAGGCATGACATAGGGGGGCTTATGACTACATGCCTTGTCGTTCCAGAAGAACAGAGGGGAAAGAATCTGTTCCAGCGCGGTGTT
>JGI12316J15309_10011438_pt1 | contig 54269 bp, 43 predicted proteins | sample MarCyaLeptolynsp_FD_15309 | JGI IMG/M metagenome (IMG submission 15309)
ACGCTGACCGGGTTCAGACTGCCGATATTGCCGCTTTCCTTGCCAGCGGCGGGATCGATCGCGGCGTTGATCAGGGTCGGCTTGCCGGAATCCATCGCCTCGTTCACGGCGCGCCCGAGTTCATCGGGATTGGTGACGTGAATGCCGACGCCGCCAAACGCCTGCATCATCAGATCGTACCGGCTGTCCTTGACAAAAACGGTCGTTGCAACGTCTTCACCGCCGGATTCGTTCACGTCCGTGCCGCGATAGATTCCATTGTTGTTGAAGACCACGATGCAGACCGGCAGATTGTACCGGCAGATGGTCTCCACCTCCATGCCGGAAAAGCCGAAGGCACTGTCTCCCTCCACCGCCAACACCGGCTTGCCGGTCTCCACGGCGGCAGCAATCGCGGATCCCATGCCGACCCCCATGACGCCCCACGTCCCCACATCCAGTCGTTTGCGGGGTTGATACATGTCGATAATGCTGCGGGCAAAATCGAGCGTGTTGGCGCCCTCGTTGACCAGTATCGCGTCGGGACGCTCCATAATGATCCGCTTGAGCACGCCAAGCGCGCCATTATAGTCCATCGGCACATTGTTGTTCTGCAGTTTGGAGGCCATGCGGGCGACATTGGTTTCTTTCTTTTCGCGCACCGCATCGGTCCACTCGGTAGGCGGCGCATTCCAGTCGTCGCCCATCCCGTCAAGCAAGGCGGACAGGCAGGATCCGATATCGCCCACCAGCGGGGCCGCGATCTCCACATTGCTGTCCATTTCCTTCGGCTCGATGTCGATCTGGACAAACCGGGTCGAGTGCGGTGCTCCCCAGCTCTTTCCCTTGCCATGCGACAGCAGCCAGTTGAGGCGGGCACCGACCATGATGACTACGTCGGATTCCTTCAGCACCAGGGATCGCGCAGGCCCGGCCGATTGTGGATGAGTGTCGGGCAAAAGCCCTTTTGCCATGCTCATCGGCAAATAGGGGATTCCACTTTTTTCGACAAATTCGCGAACCGTATCATCGGCCTGGGCATAGGCAGCACCCTTGCCGAGGATTATCAAGGGCTTCTTCGCGCTCTTGATGACATCGAGGGCACGGGAGACGGCATCCGGCGCCGGTATCTGCGCCGGTGCCGGATCGATCACCTTGACCAGGGATTTTGCACCCTCGACCTCATCCATCACCTGGCCGAGCAGGTTGCCCGGAATGTCGAGATAGACCCCGCCGGGGCGACCGGACACAGCGGCGCGAATGGCCCGTGCAACGCCGATCCCGATGTCTCGGGCATGCAGAATGCGAAACGCCGCCTTGCAAAGCGGCTTGGCGATCGCCAACTGGTCCATTTCTTCATAGTCGCCCTGCATGAGATCGACGATTTCACGCTCGGACGAGCCACTGATGAGGATCATCGGCCAGCAATTGGTCGTCGCATGCGCCAATGCGGTCAGTCCGTTCAAGAAGCCCGGCGCGGAAACCGTCAGGCAAATCCCGGGCTTCTTCGTCAGAAAACCGGCAATAGCCGCCGCATTGCCGGCATTTTGCTCGTGCCGAAACGACAGGACACGCAATCCCGCCGCCTGCGCCATGCGCCCGAAATCCGTAATCGGAATGCCGGGCACGCCGTAAATCGTCTTGATGTCGTTGAGTTTGAGAGCATCGATCAGAAGGTGAAAACCGTCTGTCAGTGCTTGCGGTTCTTCGGTATGCGCATCGGTCATTTCGTTGTTTCCAAACCCGTCATTCTATTCAGTTTACGACATCAGGCGTTTACCCAAGCCGTCCAAGACCGGTTCCGTTCAGCCCCTTGACTGTGCGGCGTCGGCCCCTAGGAACCCGTATTTGCCAACCGTCCCCACGTGACACGCACGTGATCATGCAGTTTCATTGTGTGCTCACGGACCAGTCGGCTAGCCAGATCCGCGTCTCGCGCCTCAAGCGCCTCGATGATCCCCATATGATCGACAACCGACCGGGTCGCCCGATCATCCTCCCCCATGGCACGTCGACGAACCGCATGCATGTGCTGGAACAGGCCATCGGCGGTGGACTTCAGCAACGAGCAGCCCGAAAGCGTCAGGATCCGTTGATGAAACGCGATGTTTGCTTCGGAATATTCCTCAAAATCCGCTCGCACCGCGTGAATGCTGTGCTTGACAGCAAACTTGCGGAGGTCGCGCAGGTCCCGGGCACTGGCATTTTCCGTGGCAAGGCGCGCAGCCATGCTTTCCAGGGCTGCCCAGGTCACTATCATTTCCAGGATTTCGTTCATGGATTTCCGCCGGACGAAGACCCCCTTGCGCGGAACGATTTCGACCAGCCCGTCCTGTGCCAGCCGCGCAAGCGCTTCGCGAATGGGCGTGCGGGAAATTCCAAGCTGTTCGGCCATCGAACGCTCATCCAGACGAAGGTCGGCGCCGTCTTCGTAGATGTTCATGTCAAGGATGGCGGCGCGCAACACCTCGTAAGTGTGATCCTTCAAAGTGAAGTTCACAGCTATCGGTGACAATTTGCTGCTGATCGACAAGGGCCTGCGCGCTTTCGTGTCCGTTCCGACGTGCCCGACCACATCCAAAGTCCTCAATCGGGCCTTTATGTGGTATACCATACAACGCACCTTAACCTTGTCAACCGCACATTTTTTGATCAGCGCCCTCCATTTTTTTCTTTATTTATCAAATATTTATTTTGATTTGGCCTCTGTTTCGGCAAAGTACTACTGGTGTGTGGCATACCAGATATTCAACAAAAATTGTTTCCTGATGCCTTGTCTGCACTTCCGGTTCATGCAAACCGATCCGAGTAATCAAGTGAGGTGTGAAGGTTTGTGCGTTCGCCGCCCGACGCCTAGCAGGAACCACCTGACAACCGCAACAATGGCCGTCATAAATTGGACCGGTGCCAAAGGGTGGTGATTGGGGAGCGGCGAAAGCCGAAAACCCCGGCTGGATTTCGACTGTTAACGACTGCGTCAAAAGGTTGTGTGCGACAAGATTGCAGAAGGGTGCGCACCTCGTTATGGTGCGGCGCAGATTGGTTGGGTGGGCATTCGAAATCCTGTTGATCCCGTGACGGGCCAACTCCTGCCCAATAATAATCTTGGTAGAATAATCAACAGAGGAAGAACCATGGAAAGACGCAAATTTCTAAAAGGCGCTGCGCTCGCGGCCGGTGGAGCAGCGGCGACAACGCTCGCGGCGCCTGCAATCGCGCAGGAAAAAGTGGATCTCGTGATCGTTTCGACCTGGCCGCGTGACTTCCCCGGCCTGGGTATCAGTGCCCAGCGTCTGGCGGCACGGATCGGTGAACTGAGCGACGGTCAAATTGCCGTACAATATTTTGCTGCCGGTGAACGTGTCGGCGCCTTCGATTCGTTCGATGAAGTCGCCTCCGGCAACGCACAGGCCTATATTGCTGCCGACTATTACTGGAAGGGCAAACACCCGGGATGGGCTTTCTTCACGTCCGTGCCATTCGGCATGACGACCCTGGAATGGAATGCCTGGATCAAGTTCAAGAACGGTCAAGCCCTGTGGGACGAACTCGCAGACGGCTTCGGCCTGAAATGCCTGCCTTGCGGCGCAACCGGCACGCAGATGGGCGGCTGGTTCAACAAGGAAATCGAATCCGCAGAAGACCTCAAAGGTCTGAAAATGCGTATTCCGGGTCTCGGCGGCGACGTCATGTCCAAACTCGGCGCCTCGCCGATTTCCCTGCCAGGCGGCCAGATCTATGAAAACCTCGTTTCAGGCGCCATCGATGCGACCGAGTGGGTTGGCCCGTACAACGACTTCTTCATGAAGTTCTACGAAGCCGCAAAATATTACTACTATCCGGGCATGCACGAGCCGGGCGGCGGCCTGTCCTTCGGCATGAACAAGGCGTGGTGGAGCGGCCTGAGCAAGATGCATCAGGAAATCATCAAAGCGGCCTGCTATGAAGAACACGCAGCCCAGTATGAAGAGACCATCGCGTTCAACGGTGAATACCTGGCCAAGCTGACCAAGGAACATGGCGTTGAGCTGAAGGAGTTCTCCGAGGAAATCTACGAAAGCTTCGGTGAAGCCGCAGCCGCAGTGTTTGAAGAAACCCGCGGACACAGCGAGCTGGCTGCCAAGATTCAGGACGACTTCATTGCCGCGCGCGATGAAATCGGCGGCTGGACCAAACTTGCGGAAGTGGCGTTCAGCGTCCGTCGCAACGCCGTGCTCGGCCTCTAGTTCGGGCGGGCATCGGAAAGAAAACCGGGACGAGGCTTTGGCCTCGTCCTTTTTGAATGTGACGGGGAACTGCGTGCGCTCGCAAAATCGACCGGGACAGCTGTCTCAGGCAAAAAACGATTGTGAGCAGGCACATGGCGCGAAAACAGTCCGAAAGACCGAAACGCCGACTTTGTCCGGCAGTCGGATCTTTCACTGAAATCAGGGGGACTTCCATGACGGAAGCGAACACCGACGACGCGGCCGTGCGGCCTGCGATCGCGGTACGGTTGTTTGGATGGCTGTTCTTGGCGGCCATGACTGCTTTCATCATCAATGCAATCCTGACATTCTGGGGCGGATGGCCCGGCGTCGCTCCCCTCCTCGGCCTGCAACCGGATCCCAGCAAGGGCGAGGCGACCGGCCTGATGTGGACACAGGTCGGGATATACGCACTGATCCTGCTCCTGTCCGTCTATTACGTGCTCAAGAGCGGCCACATCACCTTGCGCATGGACGCAAAACGGGTGTCCGATGCAAACCGGTTCCTTGTCCGGTCGGCATTCTGGGTGGTGTTCCTGGTCGGACTGGCCGATGCCTGTGTGTCTTTCCTGCGCGTGGAAGGGCTGCTTGAGCATATCGTCGGCGCGGAACTGACCAGCGACCTCGGCCGCTCCCAGTTTCGCGGCCTGTATGTTCACGCGCCAATCATCGTGCTTGGCATCGTAGTCGGCGCATTCACCCGGTCGCTTGGCGTGATCTGGCTGGCACTGCTCGTGGTCGGCGCCGAACTGATCATCGTGTTTACCCGGTTCGTATTTTCCTATGAGCAGGCCTTCATGGCCGATCTGGTGCGCTTCTGGTATGGGGCGCTGTTCCTGTTCGCCAGCGCCTTCACATTGCTTGAAGACGGACATGTTCGGGTCGATGTTTTTTACTCCGGATTTTCACGGGCCAAGAAAGGTCTGGTCAATTCCTGGGGCTCGGTTTTGCTCGGCATGTCCCTGTGCTGGACCATTCTCATCTTGGGAATGTGGAGCAAATCCAGCATCATCGTCAGTCCGATTCTGGTCTACGAAGTGACCCAGTCCGGCTTCGGCATGTACGTGAAGTATTTCATGGCCGGGTTTCTCGGCGTCTTTGCCGTGACGATGATGGTTCAGTTTGTGAGCCAGATGTTCGAATCCGCTGCCGACCTGCGCGGTGACCCCGGGGGCAAGGCTCCCTCCTCCGAACCTGTTACCCATTAGCCCGAGGCGCCGCCGATATGGAATTCTTCTTCCTTGCTTTGCTCGTCGTGCTCATGGCTGTTGCCCTGGGTTCCGGATATCCGGTCGCATTCGCGTTGCCCGGATCGGCTATCATCACCATCGTGCTCGCCGCGATCGCCGGATATCTTTTCGGTGACGGGACCGACGCATTCTTTGCCCATGGCGGACCAGTCCAGTGGTTAAGCGCGGGCGTGACGAACCTGCGCGGCGTCTATTGGGAGCCTGAACGCGATACGCTGATCGCGATTCCCCTGTTCATTTTCATGGGCATCATGCTGCAACGGTCCAAGATCGCCGAAGATCTGCTTGTCACCATGGCGCAGTTGTTCGGCCCGGTGCCGGGCGGTCTTGGCATTTCGGTCGTCGTGGTCGGCGCGCTGCTGGCTGCAACCACCGGCATTGTCGGCGCAACCGTGGTCGCAATGGGACTGATTTCCCTGCCGGCAATGCTGAAGCACAATTATTCGCAACCGCTCGCGACCGGCACGATCGCCGCGTCGGGAACGCTCGGCCAGATCATTCCGCCCTCGATCGTTCTCATCATTCTGGCTGACCAATTGGCCAGCGCCGTCGACCAGGCCGACACGCAGAGAAAACTGCTTTACAAGGATTCCACCGGCGAATTGTCCATGCCGTCGGAGTTCGGAGTGATTTCCACCAGCGCCGGCGACATGTTCCTTGGTGCGCTTGTCCCCGGGCTTGTGCTGGTCGGATTGTACATACTGTTCATCCTCGGGTTCGCGCTGCTGCGGCCGCATCTCGCGCCGGCTGTGCCTTATGAAGGCAAATATGATCGCGGATTCGTCACGCGGGTTGCGCTCACGCTGATTCCCCCGCTGACCCTGATCTTTCTCGTTCTCGGTTCGATTATTGGCGGGGTCGCAACGGTCAACCAGGCGGGTGCCATCGGCGCGGTGGGCGCCATGATCATGGCCGGCTACCGATTGTACGAGGGCAAGACGGGCGCCTTCCGACCGGCGATCCTCGCCCTGGCCTCGCTCGCACTGGTCGCGTTTGTTCTGGCCAATTTCGACACCAACGTCAGAAGCATCGATACGACATCCGATCAGTTGGGCGTCGCCCTCGCGGTGATCGGCGTTTTCGGACTCATCGTGGCGATCGTCTGGAGCGGCTGGCGTACCATGAAGATCGACAAGACGCTTTACGGCGTAATGGTCGAAACCGCCAAAACGACGTCTCTTGTTTTCATTATTCTGCTCGGCGCCGCGATGCTGACCGCAGCCTTCCGCGCGTTCGGCGGAGAAGAGCTGGTCCGTGACTTCCTGAACGGGTTGCCGGGCGGATTCTGGAGCAAGTTCGTCATCGTGATGGCGGTGATCTTCTTTCTCGGCTTTTTCCTCGACTTCATTGAAATTGCCGTCGTTGTGGTGCCGATTGTCGCACCGATCCTGCTTGCCGATCCATCGGCAAACGTGACCGCTGTCTGGCTCGGCGTCATGATCGGTCTGAATATCCAGACATCGTTCCTGACACCGCCTTTCGGATTTGCGCTGTTCTACCTGCGAGGGGTCGCGCCGCCCGAGGTCCGGACCACGTCGATCTACAAGGGCGTCACCGCCTTCATCGGCCTGCAATTGCTGGCTCTTGTCATTGTCGGCGGTTATCCGGCCCTGGTGAATTATTTGCCGAACCGGGTCTCGTTGACGGCCGACACGGCCCCACCACCTCTCAATCCGCGGCTGCAATATTGCCTGGAGCGTTATGTTTCCGCCGAGTTCGACGCGCGTGGCAACGAAATCAAAAAGGCGATCAACGACGTCCAGTCGCTTGATATCTCTTACCTGCCCAAGAAACTGCAGAAGTCGCTCGATGAGGCACTGAAAAAGGCGGCCGGAAGCTTCGACGGGATCGCGGCAATCGAACAGGCCGAAGAGGCGATCGCGGCGGCGGCTGACGATTTCCGTCCCCTGCACAGGAAGGTTCGTGACATCCAGAAACGCATCAAGAGCGACGAGGCCGAGTTGAAGCGCCTTGCCACCGATGCACGCCGTGCGGCAGACGGGAGCCCCGAAAAAGCCAGGGCTGAAGTCAGAATCGAAGCGCTCACGCTTGAGCGTGACGCGCTGGTCGCATCCATTCCGGCGGAATGGGAGGAAAAAAACGCGGTCTTTTCAAAACTGGTCAAGGCTGAACGCAAAGCGCGGGCCGACTACCGGCGCGCCGTCGATGCGGCCTACAAACCCGTACAGGAATTCGTCGAGGTAACAGACGGTTTGGAAGACCTGAAGGCGGCGCAGCCGGCCGTAGCAGCCTTGCCAGGAGACCTGGAAGGTTTGACCGCCAAGGAAGCCCAGGACCGGATTCAGGCCGTCGAAAAGACAATTGGCCGGATCGAAGGAACGCGCGAGATCAAATCCCTGCTTTCAAAGGCCCGCCGAGAATACAAGAAGAGAGAGCCGAAGCTGGACAAGATCGCCGAACACCTGAGCGATGCGATCGAGGCCCACAAGGTCGATATTGCCTGGCGGGAACGGGCGCTGACCGATCTGACGCCCCGGTTGCAGGCCTATGAGGCGGCGATCCGGGATACGATCGGTCTGCGCAGTCAACCGAAACTGAAGCACGAGCAGGCCCTTTACGCTGCACGCTGCAACGCCGATCACCGGGATATCTCATTGAATTTCTGATTGGGAAATGTGGCGGATGCCGCGACTTGTCTCCGGGGCTGTGCCCCGGAGATGTCTTGTCGAGGCTTATGGCGTGTCGCGTGAAATCGGATCAAGCAACACGCTGCAGACCTTTTGTTGCGCAAATTGTTTTCGTTTGATCTGAGGCAGATCAAACGCGACATGCGTTATGGTCAGATGACCACGACCCGGGTTCCCAGCGGAACGCGCTCATAAAGATCAATGACGTGATCGTTGATCATCCTGATGCAACCGGCCGAGACCGCCCGGCCGATCGAGGATGGCTGGGTGGTGCCGTGGATCCGGTAATAGGTGTCGCGTCCGTTCTTGAACAAATAAAGGGCGCGCGCACCAAGCGGGTTTTTCGGACCACCTGGAACACCCTTGGCAAACTTTGCATAGCGGCGCGGATTGCGCCGGATCATGTTCTTGGTGGGCGTCCAGCGCGGCCACTCCGCCTTGTGGCGTATTTCCGCGCTTCCCTTGAACGCCAGACCGGCCTTGCCGACACCGACTCCGTACCGGCGCGCCCTGCGTCGGCCTTCGACGAGGTACAAGAACCGCTTTCTCGGATCGACGACAATCGTCCCTTTGGGATAACCGCCGGCAAACCGGACCGTTTGAGGTTCATATTTGGGATTGACGACAAACTTCTTTTTACGGGTTGCGGCAACGGCAGCCTGCGGCGCCAGAACTGTGGCCGCGACGGCTGTTATCAAGGCTCTTCTTGTGAGCATGACAGACTCCAAAACTGTAATTTCCTGACTGGACCGGAAGGCCCGGAGAATTCGATCAGGAAACCAGAATCGGAGGGCGATAGATCCCACCGGACGGCAGCCCGGCGACCAGCGGTCCCGTCGCCATAGATTTGATCTTCGAAACATCCAGGGACGGCGCGGAAACCTGTGCGGGAATCATCGGACAATCCGGAGCACAGGACAGGAACGGATTGATTATGCCCTGTTTGCAGCATTCGTCGTCTGGAGCGGAAACGGACGCCTCCCCGCTCTCAGGCTGCACGATCGCTTCGCCTGCCTCGTAGGAATCGATCTCACTTGAAGCAAGCGCGGTGAGGCCAAGCGCTGAAGCCCCGATGGCGGCCGTGCGGCCAGGCAGCGTCGCCAGGAGCGACACTGCAAGAGTCAAAACCGCCAGGAGAACCACACGATTGAACATGGTTCCAACTTATGACGGCTTTGAATGAAGGCATAGTTTCGAGCCAATCACAAATGCGTTATGCCGCGCGGTCCGGGATTACAGACGTTCAGGACATTCCCTGGCGCGGTGATTGCGGGGAATTGGCTCGCTGTGGCTTATACGACCGCCTTTTGCCCCGAGCCGCTTTGTCCTTGGATGCCCAACGAGGCTTTTTCGACAGTGACGGTTTGGCCGCGCCAACGGATTCAGGGGCATAGGCGGTCCCTTCAGACGAAGCGGCTTTGCGCGGAGCCGATTGACCGCGATGCCCGCGTCCGCCCCGCGACTGGCGCGGTTTTTGGCGGGCAGGTTCGCCAACAGGTGCAGATTTTTCAAAATCCGCCATGTCGCCGGTGACCGGAATCGCCTTACGGATCAATTTCTCGATTGCCTTCAATTTCGGTCGTTCGCTGTGATCGTACAGGGTCATGGCTGTGCCCGACGCGCCGTTCCGGCCTGTGCGACCGATACGGTGCACGTAGGAATCCGGTTCGTCCGGCAGTTCGTAATTGATGACATGGCTGATGCCCGGCACATCGATGCCGCGCGCAGCAATATCGGTGGCAACGAGAATGCGAACATTGCCTTCGCGGAACCCGCGCAGGGCCGCCTGGCGCGCATTCTGCGACTTGTTGCCGTGGATTGCGGCTGCATTGAAGCCATCGGTGGTCAGATTCTTGGCAACCCGGTCGGCCGACCTTTTTGTCCGTGTGAATACGATTGCGCTCGCCACCTCGGCATCGGACAGATAAGTGCTCAACCGGGACCGCTTTGCAGCTGTAACGGTGGGAATCAGCTCCTGGCGAACCTCTTCCAGCGTGGTTCCCTGGGGCGCGACATCGACCCGCACCGGATCGTTCAGGAGGCCCCGGGCCAGTTCAGCCACCTCAGGTGCCATGGTCGCGGAAAACAGGGCCGTGCGCCGGTCACGCGGCGTTGCCTTCATGATATGGCGCACGTCCTTGATGAACCCCATGTCGAGCATGCGGTCGGCTTCATCGAGAACCACGTGCCGGGCCTGATCCAGGTGCAGGCAACCATCGTCGATCAGGTCCTTAAGCCGGCCCGGCGTGGCAACGACAATGTCGGTACCGCGCGCCAGCTTGTTGACCTGGGAACGGCGCGACACACCGCCAAGCACGAGAACCGTGCCAAGGCGGAGCCCGGAGGCGAAGGATCGCAGGGTTTCATCTATCTGCACGGCCAGTTCACGAGTGGGAGCAAGAATCAGAACCCGTGTCTTTTTGGGTGCGGGCCTCCCTCCTTCGGCCATCAGGTCGGCCAGGATCGGCAATCCAAATGCGGCAGTCTTGCCGGATCCGGTTTGGGCGATCCCGAGAATATCGCGGCCTTCCAGTTGCATGGGAATGGCCTGCTCCTGGATCGGCTTGGGTGTTCCGAATCCGATATTTTCGAGATTCGATACAAGACGAGCCGGAAGGCCCAGTTCGGAAAACGTCTTCGTGGTCATTAAAAATCTTTCTGCGCCGCTTCATTGGCGGCGGAAGCACCCGGCCAAGCGCTCTGGCGGGCAATTGGAATTCGCGGCGATAACATTTCGGGGTATCCGAAATGTCCGCGCTGTCGCGCCCAGGTATCAGACCCGGGGGGCTTCGCCTCATACCGAATTGTCGGGAAAGGGGAAGAGAGCGGCATATTGCCAACGTCACGGACCAATCAAGGCCGGACCGGCATGTTGCACTGCACCAAACATATGTGGCCCACACAGGGTACAATTGCAAGGTCAAACTTGGAAATGTGCCCGGGCGGCCGAGTTTATGGCGCTATATGATTAACCCATTGCCCAAGATTTTCATGCTGTCTTCTGCATTTCGGCGATCATGCAGATCATTTCGAACATGACGGACGCGGCCGTCATTGCGGTGATCTGGTTGGGACTGTCCTTTGTCGGCATAAGGCAGACAACGTCTCCGCCAACGATGTTGCAACCGCGCACTGCGTGCAAGAGCGCCATGGCCTCATCGATCATGAAACCTCCGCGCCCCGGCTCCAGGTTGGAGACGCCGGGCGCGATCGTCGGATCGAGACAATCGAGGTCAAACGTGATGTAGACGGGATTGTCGCCGATTGTTTCGCGAATCAGGCCAATGGCTTTTTCCAGCCCCATCTTGCGGTAATCGGCCATGGTCACGAGCTTGTAGCCATAATCCAGGCTGGGCTGGATCCAGTCCATCGTACGAGGATGGCCGCGGATGCCGATCTGCACGCTTCGGGTGGGGTCCACCATACCCTGATCGGCTAGATAAGCCCCCCAGTGGGCCGCGGACTTTTTCGCCCCGAGAAAGTGCGGCACCTTGGTAAAAACATCCGTATGGGCATCCAGGTGAAGCAGGGAAACCGGTTTGCCGCCGGACAGAGTCCCTCCCCCAAGGGCCTGGAGGATCCCGCCCGTTATGGAATGGTCACCGCCAATCGATACCGGCCGCGCTCCGGAGCGGTCGATGCGGCTGTAAAAATCAGTGATGCGCTGGATGCAGGCCTCATTGTCGTTGGCTTCAGGCAATGGAACGTCGCCGACATCGGCGACGCTGCAGGCGTTCCAGGGATCGATCCCGAACTCGAGATGAACCCTGCGTGCAAGCGCCGATACATTGCGGACCGCACGCGGACCGAGATGCTGGTCCCGCTCCGTAGTGCCGTTACCGGTGGAATGCGGGACACCTGCAAGGGCGATCTTGCAATTTGCCGGATCCGGCTCGGCGGGACAACGAAACAGGGTCGGGATGCCCCACCAGTAAAGGCCGTCCATCATGCTCTGCAGAGCCGCATTGTTGTCGTCGGTCATCTCATCCGCCTCTTTCGCCAGATCGGTTCACATCCACCATTTCACACGCCACATTACCGCTGGTTCCTGTCCCGTCCAGGCACCGAATCGCGACGGGTGTGGCCGTTCGACTTGAATTCACAATATCTGAACTGCCGGGTCAAAGATTTTGAAATCGAATCTATCAATCGACACTTTTCGCGCAGTGTGATGTCTATGCGGTATCGGATCCAGCGATCCTAAAAAAATGGAAGGAACAGCCAATGAAAATCAACAAAGCGCTCCTTGGGGCAGGCTTGGTGTCACTGATGGCATTCGGACCTGTCGCACAGGCAGCCGACGTCGTTATCGGTGTGCCGAACTGGCCGTCGGTACGCGTGACCGCCCACGTCCTCAAGACCGTCATGGAAGAAAATCTCGGTCTCGAAGTCGAGTTGCAGAACGGTACCAACCCAATCGTCTTCGAGGCGATGGATTCCGGCGCCATGCACGTGCATCCGGAAGTCTGGATGCCGAACCAGGTCAATCTGAACAAAAAATTCGTCCAGGAAAAGAAAACCGTCGCCATGAACCCGAACGGCGTTCCCGCATTCCAGGGCATGTGCGTGACCGAAGGAACGGCGAAGTCGACGGGTATCAAGGCGCTTTCCGATCTGACCGATCCGGACATGGCCAAGAAGTTCGACACCGATGGCGACGGCAAGGGTGAAATCTGGATCGGCGCGGCCGGCTGGGCATCCACAAATATCGAAAAGATCCGGGCCAAGTCGTACGGCTATGCCGAGACGATGAACCTGAAGGAAATGGACGAAACCCTGGCGCTTGCCGAAGTCGACAATGCCGTTGCTCAGGACAAGCCGATCGTCTTCTTCTGCTACACACCGCACCACATGTTCGCGCTGCACAAGCTGGTCGTTCTCGAAGAGCCGCCGTTCGATGCCGCGAAATGGAACGTGATCCAGCCGACCGATGACCCGGCGTGGCTGGAAAAATCCGAAGCCGGCGTTGCCTGGGACCTGGCTTACCTGCACATCCATTATGCAGCAGCACTTGAAAAGGCCAACCCGGCCGCTGCAAGCCTGCTTTCAAAGGTCAAGCTCGACACCGACACGGTCTCAGCCATGACGTTTGCCCTGGTGGTCGAAAAGCAGGATCCGGCGGAATTCGCCAAGAAATGGGTTGCTGAGAATTCGGCACTCGTGGACACATGGCTGCAATAGCACCCTGATCCGATCCGGGGAGGCAATGTCCGGTATCCGGCGTGCCTCCCCTTTTTTCTGGTCATAGTGATTTTTTGACCCTTTAATCGGACCTGACAACATCAAACCCGCGCAGGCGCCCAGGACGTTTCATGGCCTGGACGAGTCGAAGAACGCTCGCGTCAAACGACGGGATTTACAGGGGGACGAAACGATGGCGGACGATGATGTCATTGTCTTAGAAAATGTCTGGAAAATATTCGGCGATCGCGCCCCGGAAGCCATGAAGGCGGTCGAGGAACGCGGACTGACCAAACCGGAAGTGCTCCAGGAATTCGGATGTGTTGTCGGTATTGCCGATTGCTCATTCACCGTCAAACGCGGCGAGATCTTCTGCGTAATGGGGCTGTCCGGGTCGGGCAAGTCGACCATGGTCCGGCATCTCAACCGGTTGATAGAGCCGACCGCCGGCAAAATCAGCATGCTTGGCCGCGACATGATAAACCTCGGCGACGAAGAATTGCGGGAAATGCGCGCGATGAACATCGGAATGGTGTTCCAGCATATGGCCCTGCTTCCGCACCGGACCGTTCGGGATAACGTTGGGTTTCCGCTTCAGGTTCGCGGCGAACCGAAATCGAAACGCTGGGAAGTCTCGCAACACTGCCTCAGTCTGGTGAATCTGGACGGCTACGAGGACCGATTCCCGCGGGAACTCTCGGGCGGCATGCAGCAGCGGGTTGGCCTCGCAAGAGCGCTTGCGTCCGACCCTGATGTGCTATTGATGGATGAACCGTTCTCCGCGCTCGATCCGCTCATCAGGCGGCAGTTGCAGGATCAGTTCATGGCCCTCTCCGCCGAGCTCCACAAAACCACGGTCTTCATCACCCACGACCTGGACGAGGCTATCCGCATCGGCAACCGGATCGCGATTATGAAGGACGGTCGGATCGTACAGATCGGCACACCGGAAGACATCGTCACCAAACCGGCCGACGATTATGTCAAGGATTTCGTTGAGGGCATTTCCAAACTCAAGCTGGTGTTTGCCCATTCCATCATGGAAGATATCGCCAGCTACACGCCGGCTGCCGGGGAAGACCTGCAACAGTCGCCACGCGCGTCACACGGCACCGATCTCGACGAGCTCATCGACATCATCATCACCACAGACAATCCGATCGTTATCCAGAACGATGCCGGAGACGATGTCGGCGTGGTCAACAAGAAAACACTGCTGAAAGGCATCCAGGGAGGCAAGGCATGACCGATACAGGCCTGGAAATGGGGCCCAAGGCCCTCGACTCCTCTGTTGGAGAGTTCGCCAAGGAAAACAGTGAGTACTACACTGCGGAATTTGCCAAGATCCAGGGCAAGACCGGTTTCGCCTGGTCCTGGAACACCATGGCAGCCGTGCTTGGTCCGGTCTGGGGCGCATGGCGCGGCGCCTGGGGATTTTTCTGGACGTTCCTGGTGCTCGAACTGTTCGCTCTGGTCCAGATCAGCCGTGGATTGTTCGGCGATATCGGCGCGGATATCACTGCACGTTATGAACGATTGCTCGCCAACATCGCCAAACGCGAACAGCAGGCAGCCGATTTTGTTGCCGCTGGAGATCAGGCCGCCGCTGACGGAGCGTTAAAGATCGCGGGCAACCTGAAAAAGGCAGCCGCCGGTGTCAAGGAACAGGCAGACGCGGCGGCGGCGGAAGCGATCCCGATCCTGATAACGGGACTCGTCCTCATCGTAGTCATCAAGATTATCGAAGGCTACTACGCAAACATAGCCTATGAAGGCCAATACCTGCGCTGGAGGGCCAACCCAGGCACACCATCGGGCACCAGCAACAATAATGCCCTCTTCGGCATTGTGCTGTTGTTGGCAATCTGGCCACTGACGATCTACCGGTTCACGGTTTCGCAACCCTGGGACAAGATCGTCACTTTCCCGGTCAACAAGGAACTCTTCTCGCCGGTCGCAAACTGGCTGGAGGGGGGCTTTGACTGGCTGGCGACCGAATTCGGTCACGTCTTCAAGGGGGTGACCACAGCCATCGATTGGGTGCTCGATGGACTGGAGATCATGTTGATCGAAACGCCCTGGCCGGTTGTCATGGTGGTTATCGTCGTGATGGCCTTGCGGTTGGCCGGCCCACGGGTCGCCATCTTCACTGCGGCTTCGCTCGCCTACCTTGCCCTGTTCGGTCTTTGGGAAACCTCGATGATTACCGTTGCGCTCATCGGAGCCGGCGCATTCCTCTGCCTGCTGTTCGGCATTCCGCTGGGCATCTGGTTTGGCAAGAGCAAGCGCGCCTATTCCTTTGCTGAACCGGTTCTCGACTTCATGCAGACCATGCCAGCCTTTGTGTATCTGATCCCGATTATCGCCTTCTTCGGGACCGGTAAACCGCCCGGGGTTCTGGCGACAATCATCTTCGCCATGCCGCCGGTGATCCGCCTTACCGCACTCGGCATGCGCGGCGTTCCGGAAAATACCAAGGAAGCGGCGGTCGCCTTCGGCTGCACCAAATGGCAATTGCTGAGCAATGTGGAAATTCCGCTTGCCATGCCGTCGATCATGACCGGCATCAACCAGACCATCCTCATGAGCCTGTCGATGGTTGTGATCGCCTCGCTCATCGGAGCCGAAGGCCTTGGTGCCAGCATCCTCGAAGCCTTGCAATATGCAGCCAAGGGCCCCGGCCTGCTGACCGGTCTGGCGATCCTGTTCTGCGCCATGGTCATCGACCGAATCGTCCAGGGCAGCTATCGGCGCAAGATGGAAGGCGGCTGATCCCGCCGGCCGGATAGCCCGGCATTTTTCGAACGCGACACTCAAGCGTTTGGAAAAATGCCGGACTGGCGTTACAAACAAAGGCATGGCCCTCCTCGGGGCCGTGCTTTTTTGTTTTTCGGGACCCCAATCGACCGGCCCGACCAAAAACCGAACGACATGAAAACACTACCGCTGGATCACCGTGAACCGCTGGAACTGACAAGCGATTTCAGCTTGAAGGCCCTGCGGGTCTTTCTGACCGTTGACGAATGTGGCTCCATGGCCACCGCCGCGTCGCGCCTGCGCAGCAGTTCGTCCGGCATTTCGCAGCAGATCTCGGGGCTGGAAAAAAGCGTCGGCGCGCCCCTGTTCGACCGAACCGTACGGCCGATGGTGCTGACCCTGACCGGACATCTCCTGAAGGAGCACGCTACGCGCATCCTTGATGCCGTCAGCACAGCGCGGTCGGAATTGATGGCAATGGAGCTGTTGAAACCAAACCGGTTGCGCATGGCCGTTATCGACGATCTCGACGCGACCATAACGCCGGCCCTTGCCGGGCATGTCACCGACCGGTTTCCCGGATGTGTGTTTTCAGCCTATTCCGGGCGCTCAGACACCATGACCGACATGCTGATCCAGCGAAAAGCCGATATCGCAATAACATGCGAGGCGCCGTCCGATCACGAATCCTATGAAGTGATTCCGATTCTGAGTGAACCGTTCATGCTGGTCTGCGCCAAAGGCGCAATCGATACCGATCGCGATATCCGCAGCCAACTGGAGTCGATCCCATTCGTCCATTTCGATGGGGAATTGCCGCTTGGACGCCTGGTCAACCAGCATCTGCGCCGCCTGAACCTGACATTGAAGACACGCTATACGTTCGACGCGACCCGCTCCCTGCTGGCGGTGACGCGTGACATTGGCGGCTGGGCGCTTGGAACCCCGCTTTGCATGATGGATTCGATCCGCTTCCGTGACAGCCTCGATGTGCATCAATTGCCGTTCAGCGGTTTTACGCGCACTGTGTCGGTTGTGGCACGGCGCGGTGAATTTTCCGACTTCCCTCAGCGCATGGCCAATATCTGCAGCGATCTGATCCGCGTGCACATAATTCCCGAACTGACAAACTTCGCCCCCTTCGCTGCCCAAAAACTGGTCTTGCACCTCGATTCCGACCAGCAAAAGGACGCCGAACAAACGGTTCAGCAGGCGATGAGTTCGGTCCAGGTTTGAGCCCGCAGGTATCGAGTACGGTTCTGTAGCGTTGACAAGCTTTCTGCTTGCATCCTGCAGACCGCACCGTTATGGCCTCGGCATGGCTCCTCCTCTGCTTACTCTGCAAAACATGCATCTGACTTTCGGCGGCACTCCGCTACTGGAAGGCGCCGACATGATGGTCCTGGAGCGGGACCGGCTCTGCGTGATCGGGCGTAACGGATCGGGAAAATCCACTCTGCTGAAGATCGCCGCCGGGCTGATGGCCGCGGATGAAGGCGAACGATTCCTGCATCCGGGCGCGACGGTACGCTATCTGGAACAGGAACCCGACCTGTCCGCATTTGCCACAATTGCCGACTATGCGGCATCCGGGCTGGCGCCGGGCGACGATCCCTATCGCGTCGACGCGCTGTTGGATGTCCTGTCGCTTGACGGCAATGCCGATGCCGGCGCGCTGTCTGGCGGCGAGATTCGACGGGCGGCCCTGGTTCGGGCCCTCGCCCCGGAACCGGATATCCTGTTTCTCGACGAGCCGACCAACCATCTCGACCTGCCAGCGATCGAATGGCTGGAAGGAGAGCTTTCCCGCCGGAAATCCGCTCTCGTCCTGATCAGTCACGACCGCCGCTTTCTTTCGCGACTGTCGCGCCGGACAGTCTGGATCGACCGGGGCATCACACGCACGGTAGACCGGGGCTTTGAGACGTTCGAGGAATGGCGCGACGAGACACTCGCGCAGGAAGAGCAGGACCGGCACAAACTCGATCGCAAGATCGTCCGTGAAAATCACTGGATCGTGCACGGGGTCTCCGGCCGCAGAAAACGCAATCAGAAACGGTTGAAGGACCTGGAGGGTCTGCGGCAGGAAAAGCGCCGTCTGGCCGAACGCGCCGGCAAGACCGGCGTTGCAAAGCTGGCCACCAGTGAAAGCCAGGCGTCCGGAAAACTTGTGCTGGAGGCCGAACAAATCTCCAAGAGCTGGGGCGACAGGCCGATCGTACGCGACTTTTCCCTGAAGGTTCAGCGTCAGGACCGTATCGGCATTGTCGGCCCGAACGGCGTCGGCAAGACCACGCTTTTGAAAATGCTGACCGGGGAACTGGAACCGGACACAGGTTCGGTTCGGCTCGGCACGCGCCTTGACATCGTCACCCTTGACCAGAAGCGCGAACAGATTCCCTCGTCCACGAGTTTGAAGGACGCGCTGACCGATGGACGCGGCGATATGGTGATGGTCGGCGAAACGCAAAAACATGTCATGGGGTACATGAAGGACTTTCTGTTCCTGCCGGAACAGGCGCGTACGCCGATCTCGCGCCTGTCAGGTGGTGAACGCGGCCGGCTCATGCTGGCGCGCGCCTTCGCCAAACCCTCCAATATGCTGGTGCTCGACGAACCGACCAATGACCTCGACCTTGAGACCCTCGACCTCCTCCAGGAGCTGTTGAGCGATTACAAGGGAACGGTCTTTCTGGTCAGCCACGACCGGGATTTTCTCGACCGTATCGTCACATCGGTTCTTGTCGGACGGGGCAACGGGCGCTGGGAAGCCATGGCAGGCGGCTATTCCGATGCGGCAGAGAAACTGCGATCCGAAGCGGGTGAAACACCGCCTCCCCGTTCCGCGCCCGCCGCTGCAAAACCGAAGCAGTCCGGCAAACCGGGCGCGTCAAAGCGAAAACTGTCGTTTAAGGAAAGCCACGCGCTGAAAACGCTCCCCGACGAGATCGCCAGACTGGAGACGACAATCACAGAACTCGCAGATCGCCTCGCTACCGCCGACTTTTACGTGCGCGATCCCGACGGGTTTGCAAAAACCAGTGCCGAACTCGACAAGGCTCAGACCGACCTGACCGCGCGCGAGGAGCAATGGCTGGAACTGGAAATGCTGCGCGAGGAGATTGAAGCGGAGCGCAGCCAGGCGCAGGGAGGCTAGGGAGCGTGGAGATTTTCGTCGATGCCGACGCCTGCCCGGTCAAGGACGAAGTGATGCGTGTCGCAGAGCGCCATAACCTTCGGGTGCACTTCGTTTCCAATGCCTTCATGCGGCTTCCTGATGACCCGCTGGTCAACCGGGTGATCGTCAGCGAAGGCCCGGACGAAGCCGACAATTGGATTGCCGACAATATCGGCGAAACGGACCTTGCGGTCACCGCGGATATTCCGCTTGCCTCGCGTTGTCTGGCGAAAGGTGCGGCCGTGATCGGCCCCACCGGGAAGCCGTTCACCGACGACAATATCGGCAACGCGCTCGCCATGCGCGACCTGACCGCGGAATTGCGCGAGACCGGCGCAATCTCGGGGTACAATCCGAGTTTTCGCAAGGAAGACCGGTCGCGCTTTCTCCAGGCCATGGAAACCGCAATCCGCCGCAAGAAGAACGCCGCAAAATAGTTCGTGGGGCGCTTACCCTCCGACATTCCCCTTGGCAATCCGCGTCCGGCTGTTTACATAGCGGACTTCCAATCCAGAACATGATCGACCGATGGCCATTGAAACCATGGGCCGGCGTACCTTTGCGATTATCTCGCACCCGGATGCCGGCAAGACGACCCTGACCGAAAAACTGCTTTTGACCGGCGGCGCCATTCATATGGCCGGCCAGGTCAAAGCCCGCGGCGACAGACGCCGCGCCCGTTCCGACTGGATGAAGATCGAGCAGGACCGGGGCATCTCTGTCACGTCTTCGGTGATGACGTTCGAACACAAGGGGCTGATCTTCAACCTGCTGGACACGCCGGGACACGAGGATTTCAGCGAGGACACCTACCGCACCCTGACCGCCGTCGATTCGGCCGTCATGGTGATCGACGCTGCGAAGGGCATCGAGGCGCAGACCCTGAAACTGTTCGAAGTGTGCCGTCTGCGCGATATTCCCATCATCACCTTCATCAACAAGATCGACCGCGAGGGACAGGACGCGTTCGAGCTGCTCGACGAGATCCAGGACAAATTGGCGCTCGACCTTTCCCCGCGCATCTGGCCGATCGGCATGGGGACGGACTTCCACGGCTGTTTCGATCTCCTGACGAAGGACTTTCTGACGACCGGGAGTGGCCGCGGCGGCGCTTTCGATACGACGATCCGCTGCTCCGGTTACGATGACAGCCAGTTGAGCGACCGGGTTCCAGGCAACATTCTGGAGCCGGCGCTTGAAAACATCGAACTTGCGAGCGAAGCCTATCCGGACTTCGACGAGGCGGCATTCAAGGAAGGCAATCTGACGCCGGTGGTTTTCGGCAGCGCATTGAAGGATTTCAGCGTCACATCGCTGATCGACCTGGTCGCCGACCACGCACCGGATCCGCGACCAAGCCCCGCCGAAACCCGGATGGTGCAACCGGATGAAGACAGTGTCAGCGGTTTCATCTTCAAGGTCCAGGCCAACATGGACAAGAACCACCGCGACCGCGTTGCCTTCATGCGATTGTCGTCGGGAACCTTCCGCCGCGGCATGAAACTGCGTCAGGTCCGAACCAAGAAAGACATGATGATGCACAGTCCGATCCTGTTCCTCGCCCAGGACCGGGAAATTGCCGATGGCGCACGGCCAGGCGACGTGATCGGCATTCCGAACCATGGTTCGGTGCGGGTCGGGGACACGTTCAGCGAGGGCGAGGAGCTCAAATTCACCGGCCTGCCGGTATTCGCACCGGAAATCCTGCGCCGGGTCCGGTTGCTCGACATGGGCAAGATCAAGCAGTTGCGCTCCGCTCTCGACGACCTCGCCGATGAGGGACTTGTCCAGGTGTTCAAACCGCCGATCGGGTCAAACTGGATTGTCGGCGTGGTCGGCATCCTGCAACTGGACGTGATGGTTTCCCGCGCGGCCCAGGAATACAAGGTCGAGATCGAATTCGAACCGGTGCCCTACTCCAATGCCCGCTGGCTGAAGTCCGACGACGAGGCGGCCCTTGCCGATTTCATGCGCCGCAACCGCAACAATATCGTGCATGATAGAAACGAAGCGCCGGTTTACCTCGCCAACAGCAAGTGGGAACTGGATCACAAGGTCAACACCAACGAGGCGATCCGGTTTTTGAAGACGATGGAGATATAAGCCGACCGGCGGGATGCCCCCGCCGATATCATCGGCATCGCTTCAACTGAACCACGTTCCACCCCTGGCAGCCCGGCAAAATACACTATTATTGGCAATAATTGGCATTTTGCCGACGTTCGGCATTGCACATTTGCCGGCCCGCATCGTATGGGACCGGAATGAAAACCCATTATGACCTCATCGTCGTGGGCGCCGGGATGCTTGGTCTCGCACATGCCTACCATGCGTCCAAGCGCGACCTGAAAGTGCTGGTGCTGGAACGCGGCGACCGGGCCCGGGGCGCGTCGGTGCGCAATTTCGGCATGGTGGCAACGATCGCCCAAGCCCCGGGTCGTAACATGGACCGCAGCCTGCGGACCGAACAGATCTGGCGCGACATCGCGGAAAGATCCCCGCTCGAGTTGGCGAAATGCGGCTGTCTGATCGTTGCCGACACAGCCGAGGAAATGCGGGTGCTGGAGGAATATGTGGACATGCAGCGGTCAACAGACCGTGACGTCCGCCTCGTCGCGCCCGCGGATCTGCGTACCTACGCACCACCGGCGCGGGCGGACAGGCTCCTTGGCGGAATTTGGGCACCCGACGTCTACAAGATCGACCAGCGTTCCGCGATGCTCACGTTTGCCGCCTGGCTCCGCGAAGCGTGCGACGTCGATTTTGTGTTCAACACGGAGGTGCGAGAAATCGATTTGCCTCGCGTCGAGACCGCAACGGACACCTATCTGGCGGAAAGGGCTGTCGTTTGTACCGGCGACGACTTCTCTACGCTGTTTCCCGAAGCATTTGCGGAGGCGGGAGCCCAACGCTGTCGATTGCAAATGGTGCGGACGGTTCCGCAGCCGGAGGATTGCCGCCTCGGCCCGTTCGTTCTCGGCGGCTTGAGCGTCGCCCGTTACGAGGCGTTTCAGGCTTGCGCCGGCATTGATGACCTCAAACGCATGTTGCAGGATCGATATCCGGACCAACTACTCCAGGGAATTCATGTCATTGCCGCCGAGGAAACCGACGGAAGCGTGACGATAGGAGATTCCCATCATTACAACGAAGTGGTTTCACCGGCCCAGTCCGAGGTCATCGAACGACTGATCCTGGATTATCTGGCGGAGCGAGTTGCACTCGCGGACAATCGGATCGCGGAGCGATGGATCGGCGAATATGCGTCATTACCGGATGCGGATTGTCTGATACTGGAACCTCAGACAGGGGTTCGCATCGTGACCATGACCAACGGCATGGGAATGACCCACGGACTGGCCATTGCCGAAGAAACGCTCGGCGCCCTCAGCTGACACCACGCCGGCGGTCCGGGTTCAGGCCCGCTTGACCAGTTTGATGACGAACAGAAGCAGGACCGCGCCGATCGTCGCGTGGATGATCGCGCCGATGATGCCGCTGCCGATACTGATCCCCAATCTCGGCAGGATGAATCCGGCGACAAAGGCCCCGACAATGCCGACGACGATGTTGCCGATCAGGCCAAATCCAAAGCCCTTGATGATCATGCCGGCCAGCCAACCGGCGACAGCGCCGATCACCAGAAATATGACGAGACTTTCTATTCCCATGACGCCTGAACCCCGCAATATGTTGAGCTTGGCCGGGATTAGCTACCGGTCCGCCGGTCAAGTCAAGCCGGGGAATCACCGAGGCGCGCGCTACACATATTGCCCGGCGCACCAGCCTGACGACCAGGCCCACTGGAAATTGTATCCGCCGAGCCACCCGGTCACGTCGACGGCTTCGCCGACAAAATAGAGCCCTTCAACGGCCTTGGCCTGCATGGTTTTTGAATCAAGACCTTTGGTATCGACACCTCCGAGCGTGACTTCCGCAGTCCGGTAGCCCTCCGACCCCGCCGGTTTGATGCGCCAGGTCTTGATGCCGGCTTCGATGGCGCGCAGGTGTTTGTCGGAACATTCCGCCAGGGTGCCGCCATGCGGGACGCGGTCCGCCATGTCCTGGGCCAACCGCTTCGGCAGATGCTGCGCCAAAACGGTTTGCGGGGCCTGTTTGCCGGCTTTCGCCCGCGCCGTCTTCAAGGCGTCAAAGACATCGACGTCGGGCAACAGTCCGATCTGGATCTCGTCTCCCTCGCGCCAGAACGAGGAGATCTGCAGGATCGAGGGACCCGACAATCCGCGGTGGGTAAACAGGAGCGCCTCTTCGAACCGGGTCTTGCCGTGTGAAACGACAGCATCGACGGCGATACCGGACAGGGGCTTGATGCGCTGCATGGCGTGCTGGTCGAACGTCAGGGGCACGAGGCCTGGCCGAATTTCGGTTATCGCCATGTCGAACTGCTCGGCGATCCGGTACCCGAACCCCGTCGCGCCCATTTTCGGGATCGATTTGCCGCCCGTCGCAACGACGAAGGATGTGCACGCGACCGGCCCGGACGACGTCTGCAGCACAAAACCGGTCTCCGCCTTGCCGACATGGTCGATTTCGATCTGCAGCCGCATGGTCGCGCCGGCCTTTGCCATTTCGATGACCAGAAGATCGACAATCTGTTTGGACGACCCGTCGCAAAACAACTGGCCAAGCGTCTTTTCGTGGAACGCGACCCGATGCCGTTTCACCAGATCGATGAAATCCTGCTGGGTGTAGCGGCGCAACGCCGAAATGCAGAATCTCGGATTTTCGGACAGGAAATTGGCCGGCGCGGTGCGGGTGTTGGTGAAATTGCAGCGCCCTCCCCCGGAAATGCGTATCTTCTCGCCGGGCGCCTTCGCATGGTCGAGGATCAGCACCGACCGGCCGCGCTTGGCGGCCTCGATCGCACACATCATGCCGGCCGCGCCGGCACCGGCAATTACCACATCATAGTGATTCACTTTGAACATCCTTACGCAACGCCGTCCCGGCGCGTTGCCCTCTTAACGCAAAAGTTTGGCCCGGGATAACGAAATCCCTTGATCGCCGGACATTGCTATGGCTCAGTTCCATTGTCTGGTGCCCGCGCATTTTGGGAGAATCGGGAATCCGGCGCAATTCCGGAACGTGCCCAACGCTGTAATGGTGATGGTCTTTACAAATGCCACTGGGGGAACGAAACCCTCCCGGGAAGGCGTCGAGATCAGAAGATCCTTAGTCAGAAGACCGGCCAGGCAAAATCAGTCTCAGCCCGATGGACAGGGGCAAGACACTGGTCCGGCCCTTGTGGCCCGCGTTGTTGGGGATTGAACAATGCACGATACGATGTCTGAGCCTGCGGCGGCGGGTGTCTTTTCACAAACCGAACGCGAGGCGGTCTACCGCGCCATTTTCACAAGACGGGACGTGCGCGACCAGTTTCTGCCAGCACCCGTTTCCGAGCCTGTGCTGTCGCGTCTGCTCGAAGCCGCTCACCATGCACCGTCGGTCGGCTTCATGCAGCCCTGGAATTTTATCGTCATCCGTGACCGGGAAAGGCGGAACCGGATCCGGCAAGCCTTTTCCCGCGCCAACGACGAGGCCGCCGAAATGTTTGCGGGGGAAAAACAGAGCCTCTATCGCTCCCTCAAACTGGAGGGCATTCGCAAGGCGCCAATCAACATCTGTATAACCTGCGATCGCACGCGGGGCGGCGACGTGGTGCTCGGGCGCACTCACAACCGGGACATGGATCTCTACAGCACCGTATGCGCGGTCCAGAATCTCTGGCTGGCGGCGCGCGCCGAGGGCATAGGTGTCGGCTGGGTCAGCATCTTTCACGAAGCCGAACTGAAGGACATTTTGCAGATCCCGGACCATGTCGCGATCGTCGCCTATCTGTGCATCGGACACGTGGACCGGCTTTATGACGAACCAGAACTCCAGGCGAAGGGATGGCGCAAGCGGATCGACCTGAAGGATCTTGTTTTCAAGGAGCAGTGGGAGCAGCAATAGAGACTTCGAACCGGGTACTGGTCGGTTGGAGATATGCCGCAATTCCAATTCCGGACCTGCTGGGATCTGTTGATTGTGAGCGTGTGATGGCAGTTTGGTCAGTCGGTTTCCAGCGTCTGAAGGCTCCGGGATCTGAGTTGGAATGTCGCGCCGACATGAACCAACCTGACCCACGTGATCGTTTCCGGACCAAGCCAGGTCCGGCGTTCGACGATAAAAACCGCGTCTCCTGCTCGGATATTCAGCGCTTGTGCCTGCTCCCTGGAGGCATTGGCCGCGGACATGACGTGTTCGGCGTCGGTCAGGGGTTTTTCCCGCAACAACCACTCGTTTGGCCCGACCTCTTCGAACGGCTCGTCTCGTGCGGCCGGAACCGCGGCAAGATTGATCCACCGGCTTTCCAGTTGATACGGGATGTCGTCGGCAAAATGCAGGCATTCCAGCGACAGGACGTCCTGCCCGTCCGCCAGGGCTAGATGCGCGCAAATCGGATCGCGCGCCGGCACTATCCTGCGCTTCAGCAGGCGATAGCGATAATCGGCGCCGGAGGCTTCGACTTGAGTCCTGATCACCGGTATGTCTATCCGGGCCGGCCTGTTCTGGCCGGCGACGACGCGGGTCCCGGCCTTGCGGCGCCGTTCGACGACGCCTTCATTCGCAAGTTCTCGCAACGCCCGGTTCACCGTCGCCCGGGCGCATCCGAGTTGGGCAGCCAGTTCGACCTCACCGGGAATGATCGTGTCGAGCGGCCAGTCGCCACGTCTTATCCGGCCGACGATTTCCGTCTTGATGTCCATATAGGTGACGGTTCCGGACACGTCACAAGGCTCCGCGCAGATCGGCAATCACCGATCGGTACCGTGCCTCGATGCGATCGCGGGAAATGTGCCGGCCACCCTGGACTACATGCCGCCCCGCCGACCAGACGTCGCGGACTGCCCGGTCGTCGCCTGCGAAAATCCAGCCGTCGAGCGCAGCATCATCGTTGAGGCCGGCAAGCGCCAGGGCGTCGCCATCGACGGCTACCAGATCGGCCCATGCGCCTGGTGCAATCCGGCCGGCCGAACGGTTCATCGCTCGCATGCTTCCCGCAACCGCAATGTCATAGAGCCGCCGGCCAGCCGACATGTTCGGACTTGCCAGAACAGCACGGGCCCGATCCCGATAGCGCTGGGTGTATTCGAAGGTCCTCAATTCCTCGCTCAGCGCAACGCGAACGTTGGAATCCGACCCGACGCCAAACAGACCACCCGCATCGAGAAATGCCTTGCCGTTGAAAATGCCGTCTCCGAGGTTGGCTTCGGTGATGGGACAAAGGCCGGCGACGGTGCCGGACCGAGCGAGATCGCGGGTTTCATCCACGGTCATGTGCGTTGAATGGATCGTACACCAGCGCTCGTCGATGCCAGCATTGTCAAGCAGCCAGCGGATCGGCCGCGCGCCGAAATGGGTTTCGATTTCCTCGACCTCCGCGGTCTGCTCGGCGGCGTGAATATGGATGGGACCATCCTGAAGGGCAATTGCCTGTTTCAAAACATCCCGGGACACGGCGCGCAGGCTGTGCGGGGCAATCCCGATTGTTGCGTCGCCTGGCAGATCCGCAACCGCCTGGCGTGACGCCTCGAACAGAGCGGCGAACCGATCAAAATCACACCCGAACCGCAATTGTCCGCCGGCCAGCGGCCTGAGGTCGGCGCCACCGTAGGAATACAGAACCGGCAACAAAGTCAGCCCGATCCCGGTCGCACTCGCGGCAGCCGTTATGCGCGTGGCCAGTTCGGCCGGGTTATCGTAGCCGGCGCCGCCCGGTTGATGGTGCAGATAGTGAAACTCTCCGACACAGGCATATCCGGCCTCCAGCATTTCCACGTATGTCAGGGCCGCGATCGCCTCGACCTGGTCCGGATCAAGCCGCTCCAGAAACCGATACATCAACGTGCGCCAGGTCCAGAAGCTGTCGGATTCCGACGGTCCGCGCGCTTCCGTCATGCCCGCCATGGCCCGCTGGAAGGCATGGGAATGCAGGTTTGCCGGAGCCGGAAGAAGGATGGATCCCGCCAGATTCCTGTCATCGGACTGAGGGGTTGCATCGATCTCAACCGAGGTTATCCGCCCGGCACCGTCCATCACGAGACGGACGTTTTTCGACCAACCCGTTGCAGGCAGGAGCGCGGTATCAGCAAAGAGGGCGACCATGATGTCACTTCCATATTGACTTTTTATGTCTAGACATAATAATTTGTGAACGAGAAATAATCAAGTGAGTCCGGCAATGGTCACAACTCTTTTCACCGATGCAAAACTTGCGACGATGGCTCCCGCGGACACCCCTTACGGGCTGATCGAAGATGGGGCGATTGCCATCAGGGACGGCATGATTGCCTGGGTGGGTGCCGCGCGCGAAGTGCCCGCATTGACCGGTGCAGTGGAAACCCAATCCCTTGAAGGCCGTTTGATTACCCCGGCGCCCATCGATTGCCACACGCATCTTGTGTTCGGTGGCGACCGCGCCCGTGAATTCGAAATGCGGCTGGAGGGCGCCTCCTATGAAGAGGTTGCACGGGCCGGCGGCGGTATCGTCTCGACCGTGAAGGCGACCCGCGCGGCCAATGAGGATGACCTGCTGACCGGCGCCCTCACCCGTGTCGACGCCCTCATCGCGGAAGGCGTCAGCCTGATCGAGGTCAAATCCGGCTATGGCCTTGATGTCGAAACCGAGTTGAAGATGTTGAGGGTCGCGCGCAGAATCCAGACTCTGCGTCCGGTGCGGATCGTCACCAGCTTTCTCGGCGCCCATGCAATACCGCCGGAATACAAAGACCGCGCGGACGCCTATATCGACGACGTCTGCCTGACGGCGCTGGATCGGGCCCATTCCGCCGGCCTTGCCGATGCTGTAGACGGGTTTTGTGAAGGCATTGCATTTTCGCCGGACCAGATTGCCCGGGTCTTTGACCGGGCACGCAGCCTGAACCTGCCGATCAAACTGCATGCGGAACAATTGTCGAATCTGAACGGAGCTGCGCTTGCCGCCGGTTATGGGGCGATGTCGGTTGACCATCTGGAATATCTCGACGAGGCTGGCGTGGTGGCCATGGCGGATGCCGGATCGGCGGCTGTCCTGTTGCCCGGCGCCTTTTATACCCTGCGCGAAACCCAGTTGCCGCCCGTTGCCTGGTTGCGCGCCGCAAAGGTTCCGATCGCAGTTGCCAGCGACTGTAATCCCGGCTCCTCTCCGCTTGCCTCGATCCTGCTTTCCATGAACATGGCCTGCACCCTTTTCCGCCTGACACCGGAAGAGGCGCTGGCCGGCGTCACGCGCGTGGCGGCGGCGGCCCTCGGGCTTTCCGATTGTGGCCGCATCGCTCCGGGGCTGCGCGCCGACCTGGCGGTCTGGGACATCGATCATCCAGCGGAACTGTCTTATCGCATCGGCTTCAACCCGTTGCACAAGCGCATCTTTGGTGGCCTGTCATGACCGATATCGTGCTCAATCCGGGGACCACCGCCCTTGCGGATCTGGAAAGGTTTTATCGCAACCCGAACCTGTCGGTGGCGCTAAGCCCGGATGCCCGCGACAAGGTCGAACGGTCCGCCGCGATTGTCGCGCGGGCTGCCGCGGGATCCGAGCCGGTCTACGGCATCAATACCGGGTTCGGCAAACTGGCGAGCGTCCGCATTCCGCCAGAAGATACGGCGACCCTGCAGCGTAACCTGATCCTGTCGCACTGTTGCGGAGTCGGCGATGCAACGCCCGACGACGCGGTCGCCTTGATGATGGTGCTGAAATTGTTGTCGCTCGGGCGCGGCGCGTCCGGCGTGCGCTGGGACCTGATCACTCTGCTGGAGGCTCTGATCAATCGGAAGGTGCTGCCAGTCGTTCCCCTGCAGGGGTCGGTCGGAGCCTCCGGTGACCTGGCCCCGCTGGCCCACCTTGCCGCCGTCCTGCAGGGCGACGGCGAAGCCGTGTTTGAAGGCGAGCGCCTGCCGGGCTCCAAGGCCCTGGAAAGGGCCGGCCTGAGTCCGATCGAGCTCGGCCCCAAGGAGGGCCTGGCGCTCATCAACGGCACGCAGTTTTCAACCGCCCTTTCGCTCGCGGCCCTGTTTCAGACACAACGGCTGGCCCGGTCGGCTCTCGTCACAGGCGCCCTGTCAACCGATGCTGCAATGGGATCTGCGGCACCGTTCCGACCGGAGATCCATTCCCTGCGCGGCCATGGCGGTCAAATCCAGGCAGCCGCCACGCTGTCCGGCCTGATGCGCGATTCCGAAATCCGCGAGAGCCATCGCGCCGACGACGAGCGGGTCCAGGACCCCTATTGTCTGAGATGCCAACCGCAGGTTATCGGCGCCTGCCTCGACATCCTCGATCAGGTCGCGGCAACCCTCGAACGCGAAGCCAATGCGGTAACGGACAATCCGTTGATCTTTGAAGACGGGTCCATCGTGTCTGGCGGAAATTTTCATGCCGAGCCTGTCGCATTCGCCGCTGATCAGTTGGCAATCGCGATCGCGGAAATCGGCTCCATTACCCAGCGGCGCATCGCCATTCTTGTCGATCCGGCGCTGAATTTCGGCCTGCCTCCGTTTTTGTCGCCAAATCCGGGCCTGAATTCCGGTTTCATGATCGCCGAGGTAACAAGCGCAGCGTTGATGTCGGAAAACAAGCAGATGGCAGCCCCCTGTTCCGTCGACAGCACTCCGACCAGCGCCAACCAGGAGGATCATGTGTCAATGGCAGCACATGCGTCAGCGCGCCTGACGAAAATGAACAAAAACCTTGCAACGATCATTGCCGTCGAATGGCTATGTTCGACCCAGGGCGTAGAGTTTCGCGGGCCCCTTCAAACCTCCAAATCCCTGCAGTCGGCCGTTGCGGCGCTGCGCGGTGAAATTCCACCGCTCGAGGATGACAGATTTCTGGCGCCCGACATTGCGACCGCAACCGATATGATTGCCGGCGGTGTCTTGGTCGATGCGGTCGGACCTGCGGCATTTGAGGAGATGGTATGATGCATCCGGTCGAAATCATCGAAGGCGATGGCCCTCTCGTGCTCGGCATGCCACATACGGGAACCTTCGTGCCGGATCCCATCCTCGACCGGCTGAATCCACGCGGACAGCTTCTGACGGACACGGATTGGCACATCCATACGCTCTATGCCGGGCTTATTGCCAGCGCGACAAGCGTGCGCGCCACGTTTCACCGCTATGTCATCGACGCCAACCGGGACCCGTCCGGTCAAAGCCTTTACCCCGGCCAGAACACGACCGGGCTGTGCCCGGTGACGGATTTCGACGGCAACGCAATCTGGCGAGATGGTCAAGCCCCCAGTGCCGACGAAATCGGCGAACGCGCGACTGCCTACCATGCGATCTATCACGCCGCGCTCCGCGAGCAGCTTGAACGCGCCCGTGCCAGGCACGGCGTGGCGATCCTTTACGACTGCCATTCGATCCGCTCACGCATTCCGTTCCTGTTCGAGGGCAAGCTGCCGGATTTCAACATCGGCACCAATGGCGGCGTGACCTGCGCACCGGCACTCGAAGCCGCTGTCGTCGACATCTGCGCCAACGCGGAAGGCTATTCCAGCATACTGAATGGCCGCTTCAAGGGCGGCTGGACAACGCGCCATTACGGACAGCCAGGCGAAAACACGCATGCCATACAGATGGAACTGGCCCAGTCGACCCACCTGGCCAGCGAAGTGCTTCCCTTCGACTATTCGCCCGAACGCGCCGAACGTCTGCGCCCGCATCTTGCGGCCCTGTTGAGCCGCATCGAGCGTCTGGCGCTCGACCGTCAATTGTGAGGACCCGAACATGAGCAACAATCCCCGCCACAACATGCGTGACGTCCGTGCCCCGCGCGGTTCAGACCTGAATTGCAAGTCATGGTCCACCGAGGCCCCCTACCGGATGATGATGAACAATCTCGATGCGGAGGTTGCGGAGAAGCCGCATGAACTCGTGGTTTATGGCGGTATCGGCCGCGCTGCGCGGACCTGGGACGATTTCGACCGGATCGCAGCGACCCTGAAGACGCTGAACGATGAAGAAACACTCCTGGTGCAGTCGGGCAAACCGGTCGGCGTGTTTCGCACCCACAAGGACGCACCGCGCGTGCTGATCGCCAATTCCAACCTGGTTCCGCATTGGGCCGACTGGGATCATTTCAACAAACTCGATCAGCTCGGCCTGATGATGTACGGGCAAATGACGGCGGGCAGCTGGATCTATATCGGCACCCAGGGAATCGTCCAGGGCACCTATGAAACCTTCGTCGAGGCCGGCCGCCAGCATTACAATGGCGACCTGAAGGGCAAATGGATCCTCACCGGCGGCCTTGGCGGAATGGGCGGCGCGCAGCCGCTCGCCGCGGCCATGGCCGGCGCCTGTTGCCTCGCAGTCGAGTGCGACCCGGACCGGATCGATTTCCGTCTCCGCACCCGATACGTCGATGAACGCGCCGACAGTGTCGACGAAGCGCTTGACATGATCGAGCGCTGGACAAAGGCCGGCGAAGCAAAGTCCGTCGGCCTGCTCGGCAACGCGGCCGACGTGTTTCCTGAATTGCTCCGTCGCGGCGTGCACCCGGACATCGTCACCGACCAGACGTCGGCGCACGATCCGCTCAACGGCTACCTGCCGAAAGGCTGGACGCTGGCGGAATGGAACGCCAAACGGGAAAGCGATCCTAAAGCGGTCGAAAGTGCGGCCCGCGCCTCGATGCGCGAACAGGTCGAGGCCATGGTCGGCTTCTGGAACGCCGGCATCCCCACACTGGATTACGGCAACAACATTCGTCAGGTGGCCAAGGAAGAAGGGTTTGAAAACGCGTTCGCGTTTCCCGGTTTCGTGCCGGCCTATATCCGCCCTCTGTTTTGCCGCGGTGTCGGCCCGTTCCGCTGGTGCGCCCTGTCGGGCGATCCGGAGGACATCTACAAGACCGACGCCAAGGTCAAGGAACTGATGCCCGACGACAAGCATCTGCACAACTGGCTCGACATGGCGCGTGAACGCATATCCTTCCAGGGTCTGCCGGCCCGGATCTGCTGGGTCGGCCTTGGCGATCGTCACCGATTGGGTCTGGCGTTCAATGAAATGGTCGCAAGGGGCGAACTCTCCGCCCCTGTCGTCATCGGTCGCGACCATCTCGATTCCGGATCGGTTGCTAGCCCGAACCGGGAGACGGAAGCGATGAAGGACGGTTCCGACGCTGTCAGCGACTGGCCGTTGTTGAATGCCCTCTTGAATTGCGCCTCCGGCGCGACCTGGGTGTCACTGCACCACGGCGGTGGTGTCGGCATGGGATTTTCCCAACATTCCGGCATGGTAATCTGCTGCGACGGAAGCGACGATGCCGCGCGGCGCATCGAACGCGTTTTGTGGAACGACCCGGCAACCGGCGTCATGCGGCACGCGGACGCCGGGTACGAGATTGCACTGGACTGCGCCCGCGAACAAGGATTGAACCTGCCGGGAATCCTGAACCGGTGACCGAGGGCGACTGGCCTAACGCAAGCGGATTGGCGGTGTTCAACGTCGGATATGCGATGTCCAGGCTCGCATGGCGATTTAGGGTCGACTCAAACCATTCACTGGAGAAAGGACGCCAGACATGAAGACCCATGCACAGGTGGTGGTGATCGGCGGCGGTGTCGTCGGATGTTCGGTGCTCTATCACCTGACCAAGCTGGGCTGGACGGACGTCATGCTGGTCGAACGGTCCGAATTGACGTCCGGGTCGACATGGCATGCCGCAGGCGGGTTTCACACGCTCAACGCCGACACCAACATGGCCGCCTTGCAGGGCTATACAATCCGGCTCTACAAAGAGCTTGAGGATCTGACCGGCATGAATTGCGGTTTGCACCATGTGGGCGGGGTTACCCTTGCCGACACGCCGGAACGCATGGATTTCTTGAAGGCCGAACGCGCCAAACACCGTTACATGGGCCTTGAAACCGAAATTGTCGGCCCCGACGAAATCAAGGCCCTCTCTCCCATTACCAATGTCGAAGGTGTCATCGGCGCCCTCTACGACCCCCTCGATGGCCATCTCGATCCATCTGGCACAACGCACGCCTATGCAAAGGCGGCACGCATGGCGGGTGCGGAAATCGTGCTGCGCAACCCGGTTCTGGCAACGGACCAGCGCGCTGACGGGACCTGGATCGTGGTCACGAAAGACGGTACGATCCATGCTGAACACGTGGTCAATGCCGGTGGATTGTGGGCGCGCGAGGTCGGTGCCCTCGCCGGCATCTACCTGCCGCTGCATCCGATGGAACACCAATATCTGGTGACCGAAGAGACCCCGGTCGTTTACGAACGCGACAAGGAACTTCCGCACGTCATGGACCCTTCCGGCGAGAGCTATCTGCGCCAGGAGGGCCGCGGACTGGTGATCGGTTTCTACGAACAGCAGTGCGACCCCTGGGCGGTTGAGGGAACGCCGGCGGAATTCGGCCACGAACTGCTCGAAAACAAGCTTGACCGGATCGAAGATGCCGTCGGGTTCGCCTATCGCCGGTTCCCGGTTCTGGAGCAGGCCGGCATCAAGACTATCATCAATGGTCCGTTCACTTTCGCACCCGACGGCAACCCGCTTGTCGGCCCGGTCCCCGGTCTGAAAAACTACTGGACGGCCGTTGCCGTCATGGCAGGTTTCAGCCAGGGCGGCGGTGTCGGGCTCAGCCTCGCGGAGTGGATGATCGAGGGCGAGCCCTCACGCGATGTGTTCGCGATGGACGTCGCCCGCTTCGGCAAATGGATCACGCCGGCCTATACCCGTGCCAAGGTCAAAGAGAATTATCAGCGCCGGTTCTCCGTCGGGTACCCGAATGAGGAGTTGCCAGTAGCACGGCCGTTTCAAACAACGCCGGCCTACAGCCTGTGGAAAGACCAGCGCGCTGTTTTTGGAACCGCCTATGGCATGGAGGCCGTGAATTATTTTGCGCCCGAGGGTGAACCGCTGTTTGAGACACCGAGCTTCCGGCGCTCGAATGCGTTTGAGGCGGTCGCCGGCGAATGCAGGGCTGTTCGCGAAGCCGTCGGCATCAACGAGATCCATAATTTCGGCAAATATCTGGTTGAGGGTCCTGGAGCGCACGCTTGGCTCGACAGGATCATGGCCGGACGCATGCCGAAGCCCGGCAGGCTGAGCCTCACGCCGATGTTGAGCCCGAAAGGCCGCCTCATCGGCGATTTCACGATTTCCGCACTCGGCGACGACCGTTTCCAACTCACGGCCTCGTTCGGCGCGCAGGACTTCCACATGCGCTGGTTTTTGGACAATCTGCCGGAGATCGGCGTGAGGATCGAAAACGTCTCGACCCGACGCATCGGCTTTCAGATCGCCGGGCCGAAGGCGCGTGCGCTGCTTGCGCGGGTAACACCGGCGGATGTTTCGTCGGAAGCTTTCGGGTTCATGGACCTCAGGGAGATGGATGTCGGATTGTGTCGGGCCCTTGTGCAGCGTGTCTCCTACACGGGCGATCTTGGATACGAGATCTATGTCGATGCCGAAGACCAGATCGCCCTCTATCATACCTTGAACGAAGCCGGCGCCGACCTCGGCCTGAAACCCTTTGGCATGCGGGCCATGATGAGCCTCAGGCTGGAAAAATTCTTCGGCTCGTGGATGCGCGAGTTCAGTCCGGACTATATGCCCGCCGAAACCGGCATGGAGCGGTTTGTGTCCTACAATAAGCCGGTGGACTTTATCGGCAAGGCGGCAGCGGCGCGGGAAAAGGCCGAAGGCCCTGCCAGAAAACTCTGCGCCTTCGTGATCGATGCCGACGACGCGGATGTGCACGCCTATGAACCCATTTGGCTCGACGGCAGGGTCGAAGGCTTCGTCACGTCGGGCGGTTACGCTCACTATGCGCAGAAGTCCGTGGCGCTCGGTTTTCTGCCGACCGACAGGATCCGGGACGGCCTTGAGGTCGAGATCGAAATCCTCGGCGCGCTTCGCAAGGCCCGCCTCATCACCACACCGCTTTTCGACGCCGACGGCACCCGCATGCGCGGATAACCAAGCTTCAGGATTGGAACACAATGCCCCCTGTCTATATTGACTATCTCAATCGCTTTGACATCGAGGCACTGGCACTGGCCGACAATGAAATCCTCGACGCGATCGAAAACAGCCTCGCCATGCAGGGACGCGGCGAGACGTCGATCGAACCGCGCATGCACATTCATCCGCGGGCCGGCGTCGAAGGACATTTCAATGTACTGCGCGGATGGATCGGCGGCGATGTCGACGCGGCCGGTGTCAAGGTGGTCGGCGATTTCGTCGACAATTACAAATCAGGCCGGCCTTCGGAATACGGTCTCCTGACCCTGTTCGATCCCCGTATGGGTGCTCCCAAGGCCATCCTCGACGCCACCGGGATAACCGAAATGCGGACCGGGGCGGTGACAGCGATCGGTGCCAAATACCTGGCGCCCGGAAAGCCGAAAATCCTCGGCCATATCGGCGCCCGCGGCACGGCCTACTGGAATGTACGTCTGCTTGATCGCTTGTTCGGATTTGACGAGATCCGTGTGCATTCCCGCCGTCCCGAGAGCCGCGAGACTTTTGGCGCACAATTGTCGCGGGATCTCGGCAAACAGGTCATTGTGACCGCGGACTGGCAAAGCTGTATCGAAGGCGCGGATATCGTCGTTGAAGCGTCGCGGCTCTCCAAGCCGGAACCGATGCTGAAAACCAGTTGGATCAAACCCGGAGCGCTGGTCGTGCCTTACGGGACGATGAGCGCCGTCGAGCTCAATCTGACGGACATTATGGCAAAGATGGTGGTTGACGATTGGGGCCAGGCCCGCGCCGGAAACTTCGGAGCGCTGCGGGCGCATGTCAATTCGGGGAAGCTGTCGGAAGAGACATTGCACGCCGAACTTGGAGAAATTGTCAGCGGCTCCAAACCCGGGCGCGAGACCGACGACGAAACCATCCTGTTCTGGCATCGAGGCCTTTCGCTTTCCGACATTGCGCTTGGCCACAAGATGCTCGAGAAAGCCAAATCGTTGGGCGTAGGTCAGCGCCTGCGCTTTTATTGATGACACCGACGCTTCATCTCGACGGTTCGGCAATCCATCTGGCCGACCTGGTTGCACTGGCGGCAGGGCCGGTAAAAATCGCTCTATCGGAATCGGTTAAGCGGAACTTCTCACAAGCCAGATCAATTGTGGACCGATACACCGCTGGAGACAGCCCGATCTACGGCCTCAATACAGGCCTTGGCGCCAACCTCGGCCACCGCATCGATGAGGCCGACATAGCCGGTTTCCAGGCACAATTGCTCGAAGGCCGCATGGTCGGGATAGGCGAACCGCTATGCGAAACGATGTCACGCGGGGCCTTTCTTGCGCGCATAATCGGTGCCTCAAGGGGCGGATCCGGTCTCTCGGAAGAAACGCTTCAGGCGATGATCGTCCTGGCGGAACGGGGGATGGCCCCGGCGTTGCCCTCGATCGGCTCCATCGGCGCCGGAGATCTGGTTCTGGCCGCCCATATGGGCGGGGCGCTGATCGGGCACGGCAGCATCTGGGTCGATGGCAGGATGGTACCGGCCGTTCAGGCTCTGGCACAGGCAGGCCTTGCTCCCCTCGTCCTGAAACCGAAGGACGCACTAGCGCTTGCGAACCATTCCTGCGTCAGTCTCGCAGTCGCGGCCTTTGTCGCGGAACGGGCGCGTCGCGGCCTGACCCTGTCCATGGCTGTCGCCGCACTTTCCGGTGAAGGGTATGGCATCAATCTTTCGATCTTCGATGAGCGTATCAATGCCCTTCGAAATTCGCGAGGACAGTCGCAAGCAGCAGCTTGGTTCCGGCAGGCGTTCAGAGGTTCCGCACTCGCAAGGCCCGGCTCCGCGCGATCGATTCAGGATGCGCTTTCCTTCCGGACCATGGCGCCCGTCTTTGGTGCCGCAACAGCTTCGCTGCAGTGCCTGGTTCAGGAATGTGAACATGAACTCAATGGCATAGCCGACAATCCGGTCGTTCTGATTCAGGGTCTTCAGAAATCGATTCAAGACGGCGACGATGGAGTCGACCCCGGTGTCATGGTCTCAACCGCCAATTTCCACACACCTTCGCTATCTCTGGCGCTCGACAGCCTGGCGATCGCACAGGCACAGCTCGCGAATTCCAGTGCCCAGCGGATCGTGAAACTGATGATGCCTAACCTAACCGGCCTGCCGAAATATCTTTCACCCCGGGGAGGTGCGTCGGCGGGTTTCGTGCCTTTGCAAAAGACGGTTGCCGCACTCCTTGCCGATATCCGGCTTCAGGCACATCCCGCCAGTATCGATGCAATGCCGGTGTCCGATGGCGTTGAAGACGTCGCACCGCAGACCCTGCTTGCGGGGATGAAACTCCGAAAACAACTGGAATCGCTGTCCTATCTGACGTCGATTGAAGCTCTGGTTGCGGCACAGGCCATCGATTTGCGAAGTCCTGAGCGGATCGGCAATGTTCCCGTGGACATCCATGCTTGCGTCCGTTCCGCCGCCCCCATGGTGGATCGGGACAGACCGTTGGGAAGCGGCATTGAGGCCGTCCGCACAGCACTGGAAAATCTGGATCTTACAGATCGGTCCGTCTGTTGATGTGGTGCCGTACGACAGCATGTGTTCGTGCTAACGGTTTTTCCTGCCGGGCTCGGAACGCCGGTACCAAACCAGCGACGCCGCCTCGCCGCTTTTGGTGAGAATCGATTTCAAATGCGGCTTCAGCGCCGCCCTCACCGCGTGTCCTATATAGGGCGCCACCGCCAGCCAATAACGTGCGGACAAAAGAACCGCGTTCCCCCTTCTGACGACCAGAGTCGTCAGGTCTTCGCGATTGGAGTGAAAACTGGATTTCCAGTTGCTGTCGCCCCAAAGGAAATTGATCTCCTCGCACCCCATACCTTCGAGTTCGGAAACCGCCGCCAGGATCACCTGCAGGCCGGGGCTATATTTTTCGAACCGTCTGTCGTAGCCGGTCAGAGTGCCGAAGGCCCGTTTGCCCGCGATACAGACAATGTTGCCTGCGATGAGCTCATCGCCGGCATAGAGGCACGATATGTAGCCAATCTCCTTGCAGATTCGTTCATGCATCTTCAGCTTGTCATCGGTCAAAGCGTGTTTGCCGCCCGCCGAGGAAACCTTGGCCCTGTTGAATGCAGCGATCGCCGCGACTTCGCCCGGACGGCACTTTCCGAAGCGATAGGTGAGTTCCGTGGCCCCCAACCGTTCTTCAAGTTTGCGGCGACACCATCTCAGGTTTCGAGCTCTTTTGGAGGAAACATATTTACCGCCAGGCATAATGGGAAGCCGCCAATTGGCCTGATAATGCAACCTTTGGTGCGGATAGGTCAGGTCGTCAGCCGTTTCCGTCAAACGGATGTCCTCGAAAATCGCAAATGCCGCATCCGTGGATCGAAACAGGGCGCTGCAGACCACCTCGATGTCCGACAATGTAAGCCTGTCGAGACGACCGACGAATAGCGCGTGATCGCCTTTGTCACAAAACAGCGCCGGCACGCCTCCCGGGTATCCCGAAATCAGATCCCCTTGTTTCCCCTGTGCGGCAAGATAGCTGCGATGGGTGAACATATTTCGGTTGAATACAGCCCCCAGAGACACGATTGTTTCAGATTTTAAATTACAATCTTCCGAGATATAGTTTACACCATCTGAATAAACCGATTTGATAATATTCATGGCAATTCGCTCGTCGATTTTTTCGCGCGAAGGATGCATTTTTTGCTTTAAGTAACAGATTTGTTACCAATTTTTTAAGGCAAATTGACAATTGTGACAATAATATATTGGTAGATTCCGCTAGGGTAGTTAACGCGGACGTGAAAATCGATTGCGTTCAAATTTCACGTACGCAAAGCCGGTCGAAAAACCGCACATTGAAAGTCGGCAAACTGATCGCTGTTGGGCGCTTCCCACAAGACCCGTCCGGGGTCCGGATAGTCGCTCTCAGGCCAGCACGAGCAGCACATAGCCGGCCGCCAGCACCAATTGCAGGGCTGCAAACGGGACCGCCACCCTTACAAAACCGGCAAAGGACATCGGCAATTTGTTCTTGTGAATGATGGTCACCGCAACCAGCGTCGAGGCGGAGCCGATCGGTGTAATGTTGCCCCCCAGGTTTGCCCCGAAGATAACTGCCCACCAGAAGGGAGACTCCTTCGCCAGCTCCATGCCGCCGAGTATTTTCGCCAGCATTGCAGCCAGCGGAATGTTGTCGGTCACCGAACTGGCGATCGCGGAAGCCACGAGGAGAACGCCGGTACCAATGGTCTCGCCCAAGCCAATAATCGGCTTCAGCCCCTCGCCGATCAATTCAAGCACCAGCGCATGTTCCATCATGTTGATGACGATGAACAGACAGCCGAAAAACGCGAGAAGGTCCCAATCGATGGCCTGATAGAAACGGTCCGCGGTGGCTTTGTAGCGGGTCAGCATGATCACCGCGAAGGCCAGCGCCACATAACCCATGCCAAGATCCCGCACGTAAGGTGTCACAGAGACGCTGGCCATGGCGACGATAAACAAGCCGGTCATGAGTGTACCGAACCGGAAGAATCCGATTGATTCGATGCCGTCATTCTCGTCAAATCCGGCGACCTGTGCTGCAGCCTCGGCTTTCGCAGCCTCGCCCTTCAGAGGCGCGATTCCGAACACTCTCGCACCGAGGAAAATCGTCACGGCGGTCGCGACAACGACATAGGGGCTGGCCTTGATGAAAAAGGTAACGAAGCTGATCCCGGCCGTGTTGCCGACGATGATGTTGGGAACCGAGGAAATCAGCGTCAGCAGGCCGCCGACATTGGTCAACAGGCCTTCAATGAGAAGAAACCCCAGGAGCTTGTCGGAAAGCTTCAGCTTAGCCAGGGAAACTCCGCTCAGCGTCCCGACGATGATCATTGCCGTCACATTGTTCAGGACGGCAGAAAATACCACCGTCATCACGCCGTAGAAAATCAGCAGACGCAGGGGATCCCCTTTGGATGCCTTCGTCAGCTTGACCGCTATCCAGGTAAACAATCCACATTTGCTGGTGACATCGACAAACAGCGATGACCCGAGGATGATGGCGATTACTTCCCAGTCGATGCCGGGAATGTAGACCGGCAATGTTATCGGATGCCCAAGGATCTGCACGGTCTCGGGATGAACCAGACCGAAACCGGCCGCCAAAAGCAGACTGATCGCGGCGAACCAGCCGACGATCACGGACTTCTTCGCGTGGATCTTCTCCTCCAATGCCAGCGACAGGATCATGGCCACGAGCAAAGCGGCGAACAGGGCTGTAACGGATGGAGAAACGTGATGCATGATCTTCAGGCAGGTAACGGAAAGGAAAGCGAAGCGCCCAACAGGGAAGCGTCAGAGCATCAGAAGGGGAATGGACCGGAGCTCTACGGCCAAAGCATAGGCGGCGCCGTGCATGGCCAATTGATCGTCGTTTTTTGTGTGCAGCACAAGGAGGTCAATCTCCTTTGAGGTGATGAGATCGCGATATTCGTCCACACGGCGGCGCATCGCAACGATTTCCTCGATTTTGACCGGAAGGCCCTCGGCTTCGATAGCATTACGGCAAGCCGCGATAAAATCCCGCGGCTCTTTCAGCAATTGTTCTCCCAGACTTTCACGGGTCACTTCGGTGTCGATGGCCGGAACTTTGGATACGGCGGACATATAGCGTTCAAATACCGGTTGGCTTTCAACATGGGTGAGCCAGCAGGTTCCGCCGGTTTGCGTGAACGCCAAGGCCGTATTCACCAAATGAGTGTCGCCGGTCAGGTGATCGGTTATGGCCATCACCCGGTCGGTGTTGCGGATCGCATGCGACAGGGCACGGTCGGAATCGGGATGGGGAAGCACAAGGACGGGGACACTTGTTGCCTGGGTCATGACATCGAGATATTCCCCCAGGCTGTAAGGCCACTTCCAGGCCTTGGAATGCAGATGACGGTAGGTGACGATCAGGTCGGGTTTGTGCTCCTCAACACGTTCGAGTAAAGCCTGCACACTGTCAAAATCGTCCCTGCCCAGCGACGACCAGACCGTCGATGATTCGTCTATCGTCGATAGAAATGCGCGCACCTGTTCGCCGATAGGGTCGCCATCGGCCGCAGGCAGGTCTGTCACCAGGAGGATGCGCCTGAAGGTGCACTTTTCATAAGCAAAGACTGCCTTGTCCGCCGATCTGAAGACCGATTCGAACTGATCCAGCTTTGTCATTGCTTCCCCTAACCTACAGACCCTTGTAGAAATCATCAGTTGCGTGTACGCTCCGCCCATCGAATTTGGCCGGACGACTTGCCGCTACGCCCCGCAGAGATGCCGGGCGCACGATTAGACCCTCCCAAAAAATATCGAAATCCGGGGCTGCCACGCGCGCCAACACGTTAGTGATAGCCCAACTGCAAGCATGGATCAAAAAAGGAAATTCCATGGAATTAGGTACCGTCAAATTCTACAATGATCAAAAAGGCTACGGCTTCATCGCGCCCGACAATGGCGGCAAGGACGTGTTCGTCCACGCAACCGCTCTTGAGCGTGCTGGCATGCATGGCCTGTCGGAAGGACAGAAAGTCTCCTTTGACACCGAAGAAGACCGCCGCACCGGCAAAACAGCAGTCGCGAACATTCAAGCGGCCTGAGCATCCGAGCCTGGGAAGGCACCGGACTCCAGGTCTTGACGGCGTGACGTGAGATTTAAAGGCGCACGAACTTGATTTCGTGCGCCTTTTTCGTTGCCTATAAACAGATTTGTCGAGCCGGGCGGAGACGAAATTGTCTACTTCACCGTGACGCAGGTGCACGGCGTCAGATGCGCGACCTTGTGCGATACGCTGCCGACCAGCATGCCACGCAGATCGCTGAGACCGCGGCTTCCCATGACTATCATGTCAACACCTGCCTGTTTGGCGGTGTCGACGATGATTTCGGCCGGATTGCCTTCTTCCACGCGTTTGGAAATTTTCGAGATGCCGGCGTCCTTGCAGATCCCGGCAACGCTTGACAGGACATGATTGGCAATGAAGTCGAGCGCTTCGAGCGAGAGTTGGGTTTCCCCCTTGCTCTTCACGCGGGCCATGATCTCCTGCGGCATGTTGACCAGGTTTTCGGCTCGTGCAGTCCGTCCGCCGACCTCGATTTCAAGGGCTTTTTTCAAGCCGTCGGGCATGTGCCCGCGCAACAAAACGTGCAGCAGAATAATTTCCGCGTCGTACTTGCCGGCCAGGTCGGAGGCCAATTGCACTGCCTTCACCGAGTGTGACGAGCCGTCGACCGCCACAAGGATCTTCTTCAACACGATTTCAGCCCCCTTCGCTTGTTTCATTCACGTGTCAGGCATGTTGAAAGGAAGCGTACCTGATCCCGTGAAATGTGAACAGGCGGTTTCGTTCGCATTCCGATGCCGGTTCGATCATCGGAGACCCTCCGGTCAGGATTCCTGGCGCACGCCGGCTTCTACCTCGCGACGCAATCGCCAGGCAGCGGTACTTTCGTCGAGTTCGACATCGGCCCAGGTCACAGCCCGGCCTTGCGGAACGTTGTTTTTCAACACAGCATCGTGGGCCAGTCCAAGCGGCAGACAGTTGGCGGCAACCGATGCAGCCGCGGGACGCAATCCGCCGGACACGGTATAGCCGCCCTCGCCGTCCAGCACCTCTCCCACGACGAGATCCCGTTTGGCGACCGCCGTCACATCGCCGTGGAAGCAGGTCGCGACGCCGGTCGGCTCGCCGCGCAGGCCCACCGATGCAACGGAAACCCCCAGTTCCAGACCGATCATGTGCCATCGTTTGTAAAGCGACATGTACCGACCCGTCGGATCCGTCACCACCTTGTATTCCTCGAAGCAATTGCGCAGATAGTCCGTATCCCCCTCGATGCAGACCCATACGCCCTTGCGGATGTCGTATGGAATCTGTTCCCCTTCGGGCGTCAGGCAGGACACGACTTCGACCTGGCCCTTCTGTTCCAGGATCCCGCCTTCGGATCTGGGGCGCATGAGCGTCGGGATATCGTCGATGGATCCCGGCGGAAAGCTCAGGCCGGCTCCAGGAACGTGCAACCCGGTGGCATTGGCGATGGCGGCGGATTCTATTGCCGGTTTCGAACCGTCCAGGAACGCGTTGAACATTTTCGGATTCAGGCGGCCGCGCTCGGCCTGTTCCGCCGTTAGTCCCCAATAGTCCCAGACGGTATCCGGCGTCGACTGGCGATAATGCGGCAGCCATTTGTGGCCGCGACCGGCCGCGACGACCGGAAACCCGCAGGTTCGTGCCCAATCGACAAGGTCGCACACAAGCGCGGGCTGATCGCCGTAGGCCATGCTGTAGACAACGCCCGCCGCTTCCGCCTTCATGGCCAGTCCGGGACCGCAGAATGCATCCGCCTCGACGGTCACGTCGATGACGTCCTTGCCGTGGGCAAACGCCGCCAAGCAATGCTCGACCGCCGCGACCGGATTGCCGGTGCATTCAACGATGATGTCGATTGCCGGGTCGGCGACCAGCTTTTGCCAGTCGTCTCCGATCCAGGTTGATCCGTCCGCACGAGCCGCTGCAAGATCCTGTGCCGCAATCCGTTCTGCAGGCCAACCGACGTGAAGCAGATTTGACCGGGCGGAGGCCGGGGCAAGATCGGCGATCCCGAGAATATGGATACCCGGAAGCCGCAGCGCCTGTGCCAGAAACATCGACCCGAACTTGCCGGCACCGATCATGCCCACGCGAATGGGGTCGCCGTCTTCAGCCCGCCGACCGAGTTTGTGGAACAGGTTCATGGTATCATTCCTTCCTGGAGCGCGGGGCAAAGGAGCCAGCGCTCACACCCCGGATTGCGGGGCAAATTGCAGGAAATCGAAATCGCAGCCGCCCGGAGCCTGCAGGACCGATCTGTCATAAAGGGCGCGGTACCCGCGGACGGCGATTTTTGCCGGTACGTGGGAGGCAAGCCGCCGCTGGATCTCTTCATCGCTCACAAGCAGATCGATGCGCTTTTCGGCGACGGACAGCCGGATCCTGTCACCGTTGCGCACGATCCCCAACGGGCCGCCGACCCCGGCCTCCGGCGAAACATGCAGGACAATCGTGCCGAAAGCCGTCCCGGACATGCGTGCATCCGAAATCCGGACCATGTCCTTCACACCCCGTCGCAACAGTTTTTTCGGGATCGGCAGGTATCCGGCTTCCGGCATGCCGGCAGCGACCGGCCCGGCGTTTTTCAAAACCAGGATATCATCGGGTTCCACATCAAGATCGGGGTCGTCGATGCGAGCCGCAAGATCGTCCAGGCCCTCAAAAACGACGGCGCGGCCTTCGGTTTCGAACAGGTCGGGCGTCGCCGCGGCCCGTTTGAAGATCGCGCCTGTCGGCGCGAGATTTCCATCCAGTGCAATCAAACCGCCAAGCGCCGAAACAGGATCCGCGATCGGCCTGATAATCTTCCGGTCGACCCATTCGATCGGTTCAGCCAGGCGCTCGCCGAGGGTTTGTCCCAGCACATCGATCGTATCAAGATGCAGGAGCGGTCTGATTTCGCGTAGCACGGCGCCGACGCCGCCGGCCGCGAAGAAGTCCTCCATGTATCCGTCCCCGACAGGCTTAAGATCGACGAGTACCGGCGTTTCATCGGAAATCGTATTCAGACGTTCCTGTGAGATCCGGATGTTGCGGCGTCCAGCAATAGCCGTCAGGTGCACAATGGCGTTGGTGGACCCGGAAATCGCCATCAGGACGCGAAACGCGTTTTCGACGGACTTTTCGGTAATCAGGTGCTCCGGCCGGATCGGATTTGCGATCAGTTCAACCGCCCGTTTTCCGCTTTCTTCGGCGGCCACCAGGCGGTCCGAATGAACCGCCGGGATCGCCGCGGTACCAGGCAGCGACAGGCCGAGTGTTTCTGCGATACAGGCCATTGTACTCGCCGTTCCCATGACAGCGCAGGTGCCAGCGGTCGTGGCGAGGCGCCCTTCGATCAGCGAGATTTCGTCGGCTTCGACCTCGCCGGCCCGATATTTTCCCCAGAATCGGCGACAATCCGTGCAGGCGCCCAACCGTTCCCCGCGGTGGCGTCCGGTCGACATGGGACCGGTGACCAATTGCACGGCAGGAATGTTCGCCGATGCAGCTCCCATCAGCTGGGCCGGAACGGTCTTGTCGCAACCGCCGATCAAAACGACGGCATCCATGGGCTGCGCGCGCACCATTTCCTCCGTATCCATGGCCATGAGGTTCCGATAGACCATGCTTGTCGGATTGAGAAAAACCTCGCCAAGGGACGTGGTCGGAAAAGCGCGCGGCAAGGCGCCGGCCGCCAGCACGCCGCGGGACACGGCCTCCACCAGTTCCGACATTGTCCGGTGACAATTGTTGAACCCGGACGGTGTCATGGCAATGCCGACAATTGGTTTTTGCAGCATTTCGCGCGAAAGACCCATGGAGCGCGCGAAAGAGGTGCGCAGATATTGGGCAAAGTCGCGGTCGCCATAATTGGTCAGGCCCCTGCGAATCCCGGTATCGCCGCTCATGTCAAACCTCCCATGGGATTGTCGGATTGTGGTGTGGTGTCAAGATGGCGCCTGAAACAGCGCTACCTGATTGTCGGCTGGTAGCCAGGGGAGCACAAAAGTGAGGAGCCAGACGACCACGAAAATACCTGCACCGACCGCACCGCCATGCGTCGCGTGGACGCGACTGTAGAGACCATCCCGGCTGATCGGCACCAGCGGAAACCAGTCTATGTTGCGCAGCGTCGTGTTTCGGGTGACACAGGCGGTAAGGTTGGACTTGTTGAAAAAACTGATGTGGGGCGACGAAAATCCCTTGAGCCAGAGCCGCTCCAACGGGCTGGAAAATCCGAACCAATCCAGCAAACGGGACAATCTGAAAAATACACCCTGACTTGAGGGAATGTTGATGACCGCAATGCCGCCGGGCGCGAGGATCCCGGCAACCGACGCGATCACTCGAGAAGGGTTCGGGATATGTTCAAACACATCATTGAACACCACGACATCGTAGGGGCCGCGATCGGCAAGGTCATCGGGGAAAAACCCATGCTCGATTTCAATGGCTGGGTGCGTCGCGGCAAACCGTTCCCGTGACAGTTTCACATTGGCATCTTCGGGTTCGATAGCGTGAGCTATTGCGCCGCGGTCGGACGCTGCCTCAAGAAACCAGCCCCAGGCAGACCCGACCTCCAGAACCCGTTTGCCCTTGAGGCTACAGTGCTGTTCAAGCCGGTCGAGAATCGCCTCGTTGTTTCGCCGGCGCAAGGTCTCCAAACCCTCTATACCGGTTCCCGCTCCCGGTTCCAGCATAGATTCCCAAAACCCGCATTGCTGGCAGTGATACAGCCAGTTCCCCCTCTTCATCATGTCGCTGCCGCATACTTGGCATTTGAGAGTCTGCATGCACACCGTCTGGAACCTTTTGGACCTGGAATTCGCCACGAAGTCACAGCGCTTCCCATAATCAGGTTTGTCGAAATGAGCAAATCCGCGACCGCCAGACAGAGCTTTTTTACCACGTCCAAGTGCAGTTACAAACCCACGTGGCGCGGGTCCGCTCTTGTCTTTCAGGTCCGGTCCGGAAGTTTTACTTAAGCCTTACCGAACCGGCAACCATCACACCTGCATAATGATCCACAATGGTGATCAGTCGATCAGGGAACTATGGATCCATATATCTGAACCGACACGCGACCATGAGCCGTCTGTCTCATGCACAAACACCTGGTCGCCCGTATTGTAGACAGCAATGACGGGATAACCGGTGCCCGGCCCCATCCGGCAATTGGTTCCATCCGTGTTGATCCGACCGAGCGTTACATCATAGGTATATCGCCCGTATACCCAGTGTTGCTTAGTCTTTGAGACCTTGTACCAATTGGAGTCTTCGTCGTAGACTCGCAAAATCGAACCGTCTTCAGCTGGTCCATGCTCGGAAATCAAAGGGAAACTTGATTTGGGGCCTGTTCGAATATTCAGGAAATCCGCATCGACCGCCACATACTTCGTGACACCCGGCAGTGGCGTCGGCGCAGGAGCGGGCGATGGAGTTGTTCCACCGAGCGCGCCCAGAACCTTCGGAAGAAAATTGGCGTTGAAATCACCGACATCGTTCCCACCAAAAAAACCGGTCCCCGGACAGCTTTTTGTATTTCCGGCCCCATTTGTCCGTGCTCCCGTATTCAGGTCGAACCAATGATGATAGACAATGCCGGAATCATCCTTCCTGATCATGCTGAATCGCTTTAGCAATGCCGCAGTCACACGGATGATGGAATCGCGCTGAGCGCTATTCATCGAATCCTTCCCAACATCGAAATCACCGAGATTTTCGATGCAGATTGCATAACGGTTGTTCCCATAAATGCACGCGGGTGTGCGGTTCAGCGGCCTACCCGTCAAAATCAAACCATCCGGGAAAATGGTAAAATGCTGCCCAATGTCCGTCCAACCGTTCACGCTCACATGATGTTTTTTCATGGCGCGCTGCCGGGCGAAATGATTGGATCCATTAAAGTGAGAATAATTCGGAATCCAGGTGTGGTGTTGCTGCACAAACTTTATTGTCCGCGCGATCGACACGCTGGCGATCCAGCTTTCAAATTGAGAAATCGTGTAACTTGTAAATCCAAATTGTGTGGTCATTCATATTTCTCCGAAAAAATATCGACATTTCGTCAATGAACAAATTCGTTATAAAATAGTACTCTGCTGAAAATCAGCATATGAGATATTACACTAAGTACAAAACAGATAGTATAGCAAATCGAGGATTAAGACAACTCGGCCTACCTTGGGAGACTGCGCCAAATTATGGTGATTGGCGCCGCAGAACGCCAGCATGTAGACTGGTTATAACCGATTCCGGATCGCGCCGGCTGCCGCAATCAATTGTGTTTTCTCTTCATCTTCCAATGGTATTTCAACGACTTCGGACAAACCATTCATGCCCAACATGCACGGCACACCAAGTACGACGCCGTCGATGCCATATTCCCCCTGCATCATGACGGAAACCGGGACCGGGCCGGCGCGGGCGCCGCGCATATGATCTATGAGTTCGAGAACCGCATGGGCCGGCGCCAGGGAAGCCGATCCTGTCTTGCGCAGCGCAACCACCTGCCCTCCGCCGGTGATCGCATCGCGGACGCAGAATGCGATCGCTTCCGGATTGAGAAAGTCGGCAAGCGGCCTGCCCCTTACCCGCGCTCTCGAAACGATCGGCGCCATTTCGTCACCATGGCTGCCAAGAGCCATCGCCTCGACATCGGCAACCGGAACACCGGCCTTGTCGGCGATGGACCGGCGAAACCGGCTTGAATCCAGCGTTCCAGCCATGCCGAGCACCTGGTTGCGTGGAAAGCCCGTGGCCCTCAGCATTTCCACAGTCATTTCGTCGAGCGGATTCGTCACCACAATGACGATTGCATTCGGAGCCTGGGTCCTGATCGCTTCGGCAACGGTGCGAATGACGCGCCGGTTGACCTGCAGGAGATCCGCGCGCGTCATGCCCGGCGTCCGGGGCCGCCCCGCCGTGACCACGGCAATTTCCGCATCTGCCACGAGGCCAAGCTGCGTTCCGCCGGTGACCCGGCAACGCGACCGTGTAATTCCGCCAGCGTGATTGAGATCTAGCGCGATCGACTCGGCCAGGCCCGGCACCACATCGGTTAAAACGATATCATCGACCATGTCCGCATTGGCCGCCATATGGGCGACATTCATGCCCACTCCCCCGGCCCCGACAATGGCAAGGCGCGAAATCCGGCGTACGGCGCGACTTGCAGCGGGTTGCGGAGACGTCCATTTGGGATTGCGCCTGTAGAGCGAGCGGCGGGCCGCGGTTGCGCCGTCGGTTTCAATGACAGCGGGTCGTTCGATGGGCCCGTCGACAAGATTGATTTTGAGCCGTTCGGCCGATTCCCGGGCACTTGCGGTCACGATATCACCCGGCATGATCTCAATCATGCGGCGGCCACGCCGAGCCGCGTCCGCGACATGTTCGGACCCGACGACTTTTTTGGGAACCATATTCCGGGTCCGCTGCCGCATCAGCCCTGTTCCGCTCCGCTGACATCGTTGATTGCGCTCACGGCGGCTTCCATAGCCGCCTCGACCGAGGCTTCGGACCCCGACATGAAAAACCGCCCGTACCGTCCGACCGCGCGGACTTCGACAATGTCGATATCTGCGCTTTTTTCCGCCTCGTTGGCCGCGATGGAAATGTAGGCTGCCGGCGAGCATTCGATGATGCCGAGCGTCTGCCCGGGCACGATCATGGAGCCCTTGCGCCACTTGTTCAGCAATTGCGCCTGATAGGGTTCGACCGAGTTGATCAACTGGGTGGATTCCACCCGCGGCTTCAGTCGGCTGTTGAGGCTCAGGCCAAGTTCGGAAAGAATCGCGTCGCGGGCCGCAACGACCTCGGTGTTGATGGGCGAACGCAGGATGAAAAAGCCGAATTCGCGTTCCACAATCTGGCTTGTCGCCTCGCAGCGGCTGGCTTTCAGCGCGATATCGACCAGACTGAAAACCGCATTTCCGGGCGCCAGTTCACCGATCAGGATCGTGTCACCGGCGAGCGGGATCGAACCCTGTACAGTGGCGCCATTGTAGGCTGCAAATTTCGACTGCAGCCGGTCGATCTGCACAAGCGCGCGGATGGTCAGATTGTTCGCCAAGATTATTCTCCGTAGAGCTCATAGAGATCGCGCCAGGGCCTGGATTCATAGGCGACGCGTTTGATGTTGATGAGATGCAGGGCATTGACATTGTCGGAGACGATGGAACCGGACACGGTCCCCGTCCCGAGCATGAAGCTCGGCTCCAGGTCAGTGGAAAATCCCATCCCGCCGGCAATCGCAGGCGTATTGACGACGATCCGGCCGGCCGGCACCCGGCTGAATTCCGCAACAATATCGGGATCGTCCGCGTGTACGACAGCGGTATGTCCCCAACCGCCGAACCGGGTGATCTGACCGGACAGGTCAATCCCCTTGGCAATATCCGGCGCTTCATACCAGGCCAGGACCGGATTGAGTTTTTCTGCCGAAAGGGGCACCGAACGCCCCACTTCGGTTTCCTCGCAGACCAGCACGCGGGTGCGCGGCGGAAGATCGAAGCCGGCACGCGCCGCAAGATTCTGCGGCGACTGGCCGACATGATCGGGATGGATCCCGAGAGTGTCGGTAAACAGGAGATCGGCGAGCCGGTCGGATTCGCCGCGGGTGCAGAAATAGGCACCGCGCAGCTTCATTTCATGGCGCAGGTCGCGGGCAATCGGCCGGTCGGCAATCACCGCCTGTTCCGACACGCAAGCGGTACCGTAATCGAAACTCTTCGACATCAGAATCTGTTCTGCGACTTCCCCGATATCATTGGCCTTGGAACGGTGCACATAGCAGGGCACATTGCCCGCACCGACGGCAATTGTCGGTTTGCCGGAGGAATAGGCGGCGCGCACCATGGCCGGGCCTCCCGTCGCAAGCACGACCGAGGTACGGCGATGGCGCATCAACTCGCCAGTTCCGGCGATCGTGACCTCTTCCAGGCATTGAATGAGGCCTGCGGGCGCACCGGCCTGCTCGGCAGCACGGGCCATGATCCGGGTCGTTTCCAGTCCACAATTCACACCGCGCGGATGCGGCGCGCAAATGATTGCATTGCCGGCCTTGACCGCCGACAGAACCTTGAAGATGATCGTGGAGGTCGGATTGGTTACCGGGATCAGCGCCGAAACGACACCCATCGGTTCCCCGATTGCCGCGATTTTTGTGACGTCGTCCTGCCACAGGACGCCGAGGGTTTTTATGGTCCGCAGCCAGTCCGCTACCGACAAAGCGTTGAACAGGTTCTTGATGCGTTTATCCGCGACATTGCCGTAACCGGTCTCGTCCACGGCCATCTGCCCGAGGCGGGCGGCTTCCGGCTCGATCGCGCGTGCCATTGCCTCGACAATTTCGTCGATTGCCGCGGGATCCGTACCCAGAAACTTGTTGTAGGCGGCCCAGCCTGTGTCGGCTGCCTTGCGCGCGGCGGCGATCGAACGAAGATCCGCGTCCATCATACGCCTCCCCTTGCAACGGTTTCCAAAGCGCGGCGCGCCCCATCGAGATCCGGTGCGGCCAGTCCGATCGTGTCGAGACGGCGGCCGGCGTTGAGAAGGTCACCGCCAAGCACGGAACAGACCAGCGTGACCATGGCTTCGGTCGCCGGCACGGCAACATCTGCCACCCGGGCTGCGGAGACCAGCGGCACCAGCGAACCGATCACGGCGCAACGCACGAGGTGATGGGCCTGATCGTCGTCGGGCACGGGCCGTGCGCCGTCGCCGCTCGAAGCCCCCGCATACAGATCAAGCCATTCCTCATCGGACGGCAGATCGCGAACGCCCCAACGACTGGCAACAGACCGCCTTTCGGCGGCAAGTGCCCGCACCACATCAAGGTGCTGCGCACCGATCAGGTTCCGGAACGTCGCCTGTTCAGGCAGCGCAACGCCGCCGATCGGAAGCTTCGGCCCGCCGGCAGGCATACCCGGTCCACCCAGCATTAGCGCCGGAACCTCGACGAGGCCGCTGCCATCGGCAAATCCGGACTGGACGATGGTGGCGTTTTCGCGCGAATTGGGCAGATAGACTTGCAGGGCCTGGAGCACGTTTTGTCTGTCTCCCGGCAGGATGCCGGCGGCGGCAGGACCGATTGAAGACAGGTTCAGGGTCGCCCCCTCTTTGTGGACCCACCAGGGCAAGGCCTGCGGTTCGACGATCGAAATCGAGGCCTTGTTGCCACCCACCCGCAGATACCAGGACATCTCGACCGCGCCGAGGCTGCGTCCGGGTGCCAGAACCAGTATCTGGCCGTCCCGCAGGTGTCCGGCGAGCACCATGGAATAGGTTCGCTGTTTCAATACCGGGCCGGTGACAAAGATCACCTCCGCGCTGGCCAGGGCGCCATCAAGTTCGGATGTCAACCGGATCGATGGCACTGCTTCCTGATCGATCTGATAATTCCCGACCGGTCCGGCACCGCGGACATTGACGGCCCCTGCCTCGCGCAGCGGAGCCAGTTCCCGCCCATAGGCGGAAAACATCGTCACCTCGGCGCCCTCCGACAGACATTGACAGGCAAGCGCCTGGGCATCCGGTCCGGCGCCCAGAACGGTGACATGCCCGACATCCGGCAAGGGAGACGACGTCTGCGGGCTCGATCCGGCAAGCGACGCCGTCATTTTCTGAAAATCAGCGGTACTCATCGCTGGGCGATCCTTTGACAGTTCCAGATCAACCGGAAATCGCACCGAAGGCTCGGCGCTGGACCCGGTCTCATCTTCGACAGTTGAACGCGGCAGGCATCCCCCCAAGAAGGGATGCGATCACGTGTTCAGCCGGGCACATCCTTCCCGGCGACCCGGCTGGCGCTCAATCAGTCGCCACCGCCGCCGAGACTGGCAAGCATATCGTTGACTTCGTCATGGGGCCGCGGAATGACATGGACACAGATAACCTCACCCACCTTGTTGGCGGCGACGGCGCCGGCGTCGGTCGCCGCCTTGACCGCTCCGACTTCGCCACGAACGATGGTGGTAATGAGACCGCCACCGGCCTTGGTGTGGCTGACGATCGAGACATTTGCCGCCTTGACCATGGCGTCCGCCGCCTCGACGGAGGCCACAATGCCCCGGGTTTCAATCATGCCAAGGGCCGACTGCCCCGGTGCGATTTCTTTCGCCATGTGTTTGTCCTCTCCAAAAGTATTCAAGTCCAACTGAATTCAGGGTGCACGGCGGTCGGAATTTCAACCGCCCAGCTTTATGTCGTCGATGATTGCCACGGCCGTCGCGTCGGTCGGGGTACCCGCCAATTCCGCCGGCAGCCGCGCCGCGGAACCGGTCGCCACGAGCACCGTATCGCCATGGCCGGCACCGCACACGTCCGTGACGATGACCGATCCGTCCTGGACTTTGCCCTTGGCGTCGATCAGGTCGACGACCAGCAACTTTTGTCCGGTCAGGTTGGTGGTCTTTACGGTTCCCGTCACCAGTCCGGTTACACGTGCAAGTTTCATCACAGATTGCTCAGGTATCGTTCTGTTTCCACGGGCGTGACCTGGTTGGCCATGAATTCAAGTTCCCGCTCTGCCTGCTGGATCATGATGGTCAGACCGTCCTCGCCATAGACCGACTTCATGAAATCCGAGGCCTTCGCCCTTTCGATCGCGTCGCCGATATCGGTGGGCAGCGGTTCCGCATCTTCAAGTTCGTAGGCGTTGCCATCGGTCCGGGCGCTCGGCTGCATCGACTGCTCAATCCCGTCGAGACCGGCCGCGATTTCACAGGCCAGCAGGTAATAGGGATTGCAATCCGCCGAACCGTCGCGCTTTTCCACCCGGGTTGAGGTGTCCGACCCCTCAATCACCCTGAGTCCGACCGTACGGTTGTCATGCCCCCAGGCCGTGTTGATCGGACAGAATGTATAGGGCTGGCGACGTCGATAGGCATTCGGCGTGGTTGCGGACGACAGTGCAGTTTCGGCCATGCGGGCCTGCATTCCGGCGAGGAATGAAAGGCCTGTCGTGCTCAGCTTGCCATTGTCGGAGAAGAGGTTCTGCCCATCCTTCCACAGGGAATAATGAGTGTGGAAACCATTGCCGGACTGTTCGATGAAGGGTTTCGACATGAAGGTCGCGAGATAGCCGTGATGACCGGCAAGTTCCTTGACCAGACTGCGGAACATCACAACCCGATCAGCCGCAATAAGCGGTTCGTCGTAGCGGATGTTCACTTCGACCTGCCCCGGCGCATATTCAGGATTGGACTGTTCGATCGGGATGCCGATTTCATTGATCTGTTGCCGGATCGGGCCGATCACATGTTCAAGTTCGGCAGCACGCGCCAGCGAATAGACCTGAATGCCCTCGTCGCGCGGCTGTTTGGTCTCAGGATCGAGCAGGTAGAATTCCAGTTCCGTGCCGACGTTCACGGTGAAACCCATTGCCGCGGCCCGCTCGACCTGGGCAAC